>Ga0302140_10002109_pt1 | contig 25929 bp, 27 predicted proteins | sample I_Bog_E1_1_FD_202095 | JGI IMG/M metagenome (GOLD analysis project Ga0302140, IMG submission 202095) | Peat permafrost microbial communities from Stordalen Mire near Abisko, Sweden - I_Bog_E1_1 | ecosystem: Environmental > Terrestrial > Soil > Wetlands > Peat | place: Sweden: Abisko, Stordalen... | reverse complement strand
ACATGAGAGTGAGGGCGACGATTTTCAAGGACGCCTGAAGTGATTTTAGCGGTCGTACGGGCGGGCAGGCAGTTCGTTGGGGCGAGGTGTTAGCCGGCGAGTTTGTCGGAGCGGATCAGCTGGACACCGGCGCTGGCGAATTCAGCTTCGATTTTTGCAACGGAGCCGTTGAGGTCGATGGCGCGGCAGGCGTCCTGAAGGATGACGGGTTCAAAGCCGAGGCGGCGAGCGTCGAGAGCGGAGTAGCCCACACAGTAGTCGTAGGCGAGGCCGCAGAGGAATACGCGGGTGAGGCCGCGCTCGCGCAGGTAGCCGGCAAGACCGGTGGGGGTGGTGCGGTCGTTCTCGAAGAATGCGGAGTATGAGTCGATTTGGGGGCGGAAGCCTTTGCGTAGGATGAGCTCGGTGCGAGGGAGTTGGAGCGCTGGGTGGAACTCGGCTCCTTTGCTGCCCTGGACGCAGTGGTCCGGCCAGAGTGTCTGGGGGCCGTAGGGCATATCGATGGACTCGAAAGGCTGCTTGCCGGGGTGGGCGCTGGCGAAGGAAGTGTGGTTGGCGGAGTGCCAGTCCTGGGTGAGGACGATGTGGTCGAATCGCGGGGCGATCTGCAGGATCGGCGCGATGACTTGATCTCCGCCTGAGACGGCCAAAGCTCCGCCGGGGCAGAAGTCGTTCTGCACGTCGATGACGAGGAGGACGGATTGTGGGGTGATGTGCATGGGCGGCCTTCGGTCATCCGTGTGCGTTTCAGGCGATATCCGAGGCTTTGAAGTCGCGACGGGCACCATGGCGGATGTGGAGAACATTAACCCGCTTCTCCCTCTCCAGCACCCGGTAGATGACTCGATAGACGTGCGGCTTATTGCCGTAGAGCATCTGCCGTAACCGCGGATCCTCTGAAGTTGGCGGGCATCGGTTGGGCAGCTTCTCCAGGGTCAGAGCCGCATCCAGGAGTCCCTTGTACCAACTCAATGCGGCTTCGGAATGCTCGGCGCGGACGTCCCTGAACAAGTGTGCAAGGTCGCGCTTTGCCCGCGGTGTGATTCTAACGAGATATGCCATGTGCAGCTTCGAACTCTGCGAAAAACTCTCTGATCGGTTGGAGCTTTCCGTTCTTCTCGTCTTCGAGGCCTTGGCGGATTCCCTCATTGGCGTCAGCTTGCGCGGCAATGTCGAGTAAACGCTGATAGGCCTCGGCGTCCTGCACGACGGCAGCGGCTTTGCCATTGACCGTGAGCACCATGGGACGCTTGCTCTTCTTGAGGTGCTTCAGAACGTGAGCCGAAGACCGGCGAAAGGTCGTCAGCGATTGGATGTCTGTGGTGATATCAAGCATGAGGACCTCCGAGGCGAGCACCTTATTCGGTGCTTTAAGGATAGCGCAGTTCAGCACGGGGCGGAGGGTTGCGGCTGAGGTTTTCCGAGTCCCAAGAGCGGGACTTATGGCACGCGGAACGATTATGACGCACCAGCGCCTCACCCCACATCGATTCCGTTACGCCGCCAAGCATCGAGTACACGCAAGGTCGTCTCGAGGTATTGGATATCGGTCGCTCGCGGATGGCCTCCAGGATTAAGGCGACACGCTTCCCAGCGCTGACGGTATAAGAATTGAACTCGGTTGGGAGTTAACGCGGACAGCTCTGCGCGAAATCGATCTAGTTCTTCCTCGGATACAGAGTGGTTTTCGATGATGTCGAGTTCAGGCAAGCGTGTCCCGGCCAAATGTCGCGTTTCCCTGAACTCTTGCAGGGTGGGCGTCTGGGTTGACGTTAGCCCAGAGCGTTTTGCGGAGTCGGGAAAACCTTTCGTTTGTACCCAAAGTTTTATCTCCTCAACGGCATCTTCTTCGGCCCACGGCGAAACAAAGATGTCGGTAATTAAGGAGCGCAGGTTGATTCGCCTTCGTTTGCAGTCCGGCACCCATGAGTGGCGAGGATTGAGATCAAGCGGCGCAGGATGGGGGGAATTATTCAAGTCGAAATGCCGGTTGCCACCCGCCAATGGGTCATAGGCAGTTAGCCAAGCCCGAACCTCGCGATCTGGGGAATACTGCAGTTGCTTGGTAGTGATAAACGCTAGCGTGTTGAAAATCCCTGCCAGATGATTAGTGCCATACCGAACCAAACCCAAATGAGCCTCATCCAACAATCCATCCAGAGCCGACCTTAGCAGTCCATAGCGTGAGCAGACGGCTACGCCGTCATGGCCATATTGTTCCCACATGTCTAGTGTTTCGTGACGGTAGAGGTGCCAGCAGTTGATGTAATAGGATTCTCGATGCTGGGCAAGAGAACCAAGGTGATTGTTCAGGCTCACACGGTCGTTGATGTCAAACGGGTCTAAGCCGAGAACCCGCTGAGCGTATTGCTCAGGGGGTAATCCTTCACTCTTATCCGAGAACAGGTCAGCTCGTCGGAAGTAAAGTTCCTCACTGGCCATTAAATCGCGGAACTTGCGAAGATCCATAAATCGCCAAATCACAGCGTCTTCGTTCGGTTCTACTCGGTTGACATATGGCACAATAGGCATTCTCTTTTTTGTACTCTGTCTCCGCGCCGTGCGCAAAGAGATCAGGTGCAGGTGAGGCGCGATTTGCTTGGTCAAGCAAAGTCCTTCCAGTCGCGCTTCGATGATACAATGTAGATACAGGAGCGACGATGCAGGGACAAGTGCTGAAATGGGGAAATAGCCTGGCTGTGAGGATTCCAAAGCCCGTGGCTGAGGACGCTCACTTTGAGGTCGGAGACGCGCTGGAGATTGCCGTGAGCGCCGATGGGAGTGTGCAGTTGCACCGGGTTGGCGCCGTGCCCACCCTGGCTCAAATGGTGGCTCAGATCACGCCTGAAAATCGATATGCAGAGGTGTCGCCGGGGGCGGAAATAGGAAGGGAAATCGTCGAATGGTGACGCCGTACGTTCCGGACACCGGCGATATCGTCTTCATGGATTTCGATCCCCAGGTTGGCCGGGAACAGGCAAAGCGCAGGCCCGCCCTGATCTTGACAGATCTGCGTTACAACCGGGCAAGTGGGCTGGCAGTTGTTTGTCCCTTGACCAGCAAGGTGAAGCCCTACCCATTTGCTTTGCCGATCAAAGTTGGGGGTGTCGAAGGCGCGGTGCTTGTGGATCAGTTGAAGAGCATGGATTGGTCTGGCCGCGGGGCTGAATTCCATTCGAAAGCTCCAGCATCGATGATGTCGAAGGTTCGCCAGTACATTGCGGTACTGCTGCAAATCCCAACGCGGTAGTGAAATTGTTCGCGTTATCCGAATACGGCGGCAGGCTGCTCAGGAAGGTCTGTCATAGCGCTGCTTGAAAAACGCAAATGCCTCAGGCTGCGTCAACCATCTCAACTTTAAGGCGCTTTCCCAAGGCGCGAGCGGCTTTGGCGATGGTTTGCAGGTGCACCGAGCTGTTCTCAGGGTCGAGCAGGCGATCAAGCTGGGAGCGGCTGGTTCCCATGCGCTCGGCCATATCCTTTTTGCTAACCTTGCCGGCGCTCATAGCCCCTGCCAGTTGCCAGGCGATAACTCGCTTGATGGCGGCGGCCTCGACTTCTTCGAGAATGCCTTCTTCCGAGAGGAAGCTATCAAAGCTGGAACCGGTATGGTCGAACGGGAGCTTTTTGCGCGTTGTCATTGCATCCCTCTTTCGTGCTTTCGCTTGTTGGCTGGTGCCAGGTCGAGATCTGCATCTGGTGTCGCTCGCGTCTTCTTGATGAAACCGTGTAGCAGGACCATGCGCTGCTTGCTGTCCACATAGAAAATGACACGTGCAATTCGGTTCCCAGGCAGATTGGTTCGGACCTCGTGCAGTCCCTCTCCCAATGACCGGCACGTTGGCATTCCGACTGGCCAGCCAAACTCGACGGTCTTGATGTCTTCGCCAATCAGGCATCTGTCTTCCGATTCCATTGCCTTGAGCCATTGCCGCACCGGCTCATTCCCCGTTTCGGTGCGATAGAAAAAGACTGGAATGCGTTCGAGAGCACCTGAGCCAAGTGTACCATGCGCGGTACTTCTGGATGAGGCCAATTCCGGAGTTTTCTTGCTGCTACTCATGACTGAAAGAACGCTTCCACATCGGTGATGGTCTGCGTAATGCGGTAGGGCGGGAGGCTGCTCAAAAAGGTTTGGCCGTAGCGCTTGGTGGTGATGCGGTTGTCGAGCAGGACGAGGACGCCACGATCTTCAAGCGAGCGGATGAGGCGGCCGAATCCCTGCTTGAGGGTGAGTACGGCGGCGGGGACCTGGTAATCGTTGAAGGGCTTGCCGCCGGCTTCTTCGATGGCGCGCATGCGGGCCTGGACGACGGGGTCGGAGGGGACGGCGAAGGGCAGCTTATCGATGATGACGCAACTGAGCGACTCGCCCTGCACGTCGACACCCTGCCAGAAGCTTGAGGTGCCGAAGAGGACGGCGTTGGGCGTCTCGCGGAACTGGTCGAGCAGGGCCTTGCGCGGGGCGGTGCCGTGGAGGAGTAGGGGAAAGTCGAGGACGGGCAGAAGGCGCTCGTAAAGGTCGCGCATCTGGGCGTAACTGGTGAAGAGGCAGAAGGCGCGTCCGCGGCTGGCGTGAAGGACGCGGCGGATGCACTCGGCGGCGGCCTCGGCGAATTCGGGCTCGCGGGGGTCGGGCATGCCGGGCGGCAAATAGAGCAGGGCCTGGCGGTCGTATTTGAAGTGAGAGGGGACGACGAGCTCGCGGGCTTCAGTAAGGCCGAGGCGCTTGCGGATGTGTTCGAAGCCGCCCTGCACGGTGAGCGTGGCCGAGGTGAGCACGACGGTGGGAATGGTTTCAAAGACCATTTCAGAGAGCAGCTCGGAGACGTCAATAGGCGTGGCTTGGAGAAACGTGGTGCGGGACTGCTGACGAGGGGTGCGCGGGGAGGATCTTTCGCCAGATGCGCCGGCGCCCAGCACGCGGCGCTCCATCCAATAAACCATGTTGCTGGAGTTGGACTCGAGCAGGAACTCCAGCTCGGTGCGGAGGCGGGCGACGCGCTTGCGCAGGCCGGGGGCCTCATCGATGCCTTTGAGGCCTTCCATCTCGGCTTCAAGGCGGCGCAGGATAGTGCGGACGGAGAGGTAGAGGTCACCGGATGTTTCGAGGAACTGCTCACGGGCGTCGAAGGGCTGGCGACCGTCGGTAGCGATGGGCAAGCCGGCGAAGAAGAGACGGGCGCGTTCGCGAAGCTGCTGAGTGACGGCGGGGAGCGACTCTGCGCCCTGCTTGCCGCGGAGTTGGGTGTCGGTGTCGCGTGCCAGCTCCTCAAATCGGAGATTGCTGACGGAAAGGCCGAAGTACTGCGAGGCTACTTCTTCAAGCTCGTGGGCTTCGTCGAAGACGACGGCCGCAGCCTCAGGCAGCACTCCGGCATCGGGCGCGCCCCCGGCCTGCTGCTTGACAGAGAGGTCGGCGAAGAAGAGATGGTGGTTGACGATGATGAGGTCGGACTCGAGAGCCTTGCGGCGCATCTCGGTGATGAAGCAGCGGCTGTAGTCGGGGCAGGTTTGGCCGAGGCAGGCATCGCTGCGGGCGTCGAGCTTGTTCCACAGCGCACTCGACTCGGGCATTCCCGATAACTCAGCCCGGTCGCCGGTTTCGGTTTGCTGCTCCCATTCGCTGATCTGGCGGTATTGGTCGATCTCCTCGAGGCCGGACAAAATGGGCTGGGTGCGCAGGGTGACCAGCTTATGGCGGCAGAGGTAGTTGGCGCGGCCCTTCATGTAGCAGACGCGCAGGTTGCCGAGGAGCGACTCGAGAAAGGGCACATCGCGGAAGAAGAGCTGATCTTGCAGGGCCTTGGTGCCGGTGGAGACGATGACGCGCTGGCCGGTGCGCAGGGCAGGCAGCAGGTAGGCGAGGGTCTTGCCGGTGCCGGTGCCGGCTTCGACGATCAGGTGGCGCCGCTCAGCGAGGGCGCGCTCGACGGATTTGGCCATCTCAAGCTGGCCGGGACGGTATTCGTAAGGAAGCGAAGAGCTGGAGAGGATTCCGCCCGGAGAGAAGAACTCGTGGAGGGAGGGCAGGGATCGAATTGGGGATTCGGAGGAGGGCATTGGGTGGGCGCGTATGAGGCGCTTTCCCCATCATAGTGAGCCAGGAGGCACCCGCCGGACGGGCGGGGGAGAAACGCTGACAGAAGGAGGGTTACGAAGGGAGGGGAAGATTCAGAGGAGGCCATCTTCGCTGGATTCGGAGCTGCCGCGATATTCGTCGCCGGGAAGCGGATCGCGGGGGTGGGCATCGAGCCAGCGGCCTACCAGAAAGGTTTCATCCTCACTCAGGGAATCGGCAGAGGCTGTTCGCGAGGCGCATTGGGCGAGCTTCTTGCGCAGCTCGGAGGCGCGGCGATTAGCCTCGGTGCGCTCGTTTTGAGCCGCACCATAGAAGTTGGCGGCATTCACCGGACTCATCTGGCCATGGATGTGCATGAGGGGACCTCCCGAAGATGGAAGGGCAATTGGAGAGCCATGAAATGGGAGTAAATATTTGAAAATGCACAGAATACCTCGACATTTTCACTCAGTTTGGAGCTTGAGGCGTGCCGGTAGCCCGTTTGACTTAGTCCACTCACACGCCTAAACTTAGTCAATGCCGTACACCGTCCACCAGGCCAAGACGCACTTATCCCGCCTGCTCAAAGAGGCCGAAGCCGGCCAGGAGATCACTATCCTGCGCGGCAAAAAGCCGGTGGCAAAAATTGTACCGATCGACAAACCTGCGGTTGAGCCGGTGCCGTTCCGGTTGTTGGGAGCGTATCGGGGCAAGATCCATTTCGACGAGAGTGCATTCGCTCCCGCGACCGATGAGGATTTGATTGAGATGGGCTTCGACTACCTCGTCGACGCACCGCTTGTCCCGCCGCCAGACAGCCCAGTTGATAAAAAGTGAGGTTCCTTGTCGACACGCACGCGTTTCTCTGGGCCGTACTGTCCCCGGAGAGACTGACTGACCGTGCGAGGGGTGTGTTCGCCGATAGCGATGCGGAACTCTTGATTTCCATTGCTACGCCTTGGGAAATGGCAATCAAGGCGGGCATTGGAAAGCTGGAGAACGGGGCGGAGATCCTGGACGACTTCGAGAACCGGATGACTTCGAGCGGATATCGAATTCTTGGAGCCTCGATCAAACACATGATACGAAGCGGCTATCTGCCGCGGCACCACAAAGATCCCTTCGACCGATTGCTGATCGCCCAGGCGCTCGATCTGAACATACCCATTCTGAGCGGCGACGACATCTTCGACCGCTACGGCGTGCAACGGGTTTGGAAGTAGGCAAGACCCGTCAGGGAAATTGAAATTGGAGGAAGTACGTTGGCCAAGTTTCGTCCATCGCTTGCGGGGATAGCGCCCGGCGCTGCAAATCTGCCTTTGATTGCCATTGTGGGACGCCCCAACGTGGGCAAGTCCACGCTTTTTAACCGGCTAACGGGCACCCGGCGCTCGATTGTGGGCGATGAGCCGGGCATCACGCGGGACCGTATCTATGGCGAATATGAATGGGCGGGCCGACAATATCGCGTGGTGGATACAGGCGGAATTGTCCCCGACGATCCGGAGCTGATGGCGACGGAGATCTACAACCAGGCCAAGGTTGCGCTGGAAGAAGCAGACGCACTGGTGTTTGTGGTGGACGTGAGAACGGAGCTTGCCAGCCCGGACTACGACCTGGCGCGGCTGTTGATTCGCGGCGGCAAGCCGGTGTTTATAGCGGCGAACAAGGTGGAAGGCGCGGGGCTAGCAGCCGAGGCGGAGAACCTGCGCAGGCTCGGCATCAAAGAGCTGTACCCGATCAGCAGCGAGCATGGCCAGGGGATTGGGGATCTGCTGGATGCGATTGCGGCGGTGTTGCCGGAGGAAAAGACCAGCGAGTCAGCAAGCCAGCAAGTCAGCGAGTCGGCGAAAAAGCGGGCGCGGAGATCGTCGGACGAAGAAGACGAAACCGACGAGGAGGGCGAGAAGCTGCACCGCACGCATGGGGAGTTTGAGCAGCATGAGACTTCAGTTGCCATCATCGGGCGGCCGAATGTGGGCAAGTCAACGCTGCTGAATGCGCTGACCGGGACCTCGCGGGCGATTGTTTCGCCGATTGCGGGCACGACGCGCGATGCCGTGGACGAGGTAGTGGAGTTCGAAGGCACGCAGTTCAGGTTTGTGGATACGGCGGGCATTCGGCGCAAAGGCAAGACGCACCTGATGGCGGAAAAAATGAGCGTGGTGATGGCGCGGCGGCATCTGGAAGCAGCCGATGTGGCGCTGCTGGTGATTGACGCGACCGAAGGCGTGACGGCGGCCGACGCGACCATTGGCGGATACGCGCACGAGAGCGGGCGCAGCGTGATCATCCTGGTGAACAAGTGGGACGCGGTGACGACGGGACGGACCGACGGCAAGCCTCCTGCGGATCGCGATGCGTACGAGGAGCGGCTGCGGCGAACGCTGAAGTATCTGCACTACGCGCCCGTGATCTTCCTGTCTGCGTTGGAGAAGACGGGCCTGGGCCGCGTGATGAACGAGACGAAGAAGGTGGCGATTGAGCGGCGCAAGCGGGTAACGACGGGACAGATGAACCGGTTTCTGGAGAAGGTGGACTTCCAGCGCGCGCCGGTGCCAATGGCCAAGCGGCTGCGCATCTTCTATATGACGCAGGCGGCAGTAGCTCCGCCGACGTTTGTGCTGTTCACGGATCGAGATATCCAACTGCACTTCAGCTTCGAGCGATTCCTCGAGAACCAGATTCGCGAGGCGTTCGGGTTCGAGGGGACACCGATCTGGTTCAAGCTGCGACCCCGCAACGTGAAAAAAGAGGAATAGCGATAGAATTCAGCCGAATCCGGAATATTTTCTCTTGGGGGCTGAATGCGTCTTGCCGTTCTTTTGATTTCCATTCTTGCCGTGGAATGTGCCCTTGTCGCGCAACCTGCCGACTACCCGCATCCGATCGATGAACAAGCGGCCAGAAAGAACATGCTGGCGCATCCCGATCCGGTGTACCCGCCGATTGCTAAAGCCGCGCGGGTGCAGGGCCCGGTCGAGATTGCGGTCGTCATCGATCACACCGGCAAAGTGAGTTCAGAACGGGTGCTGAGCGGTCCAGCGATGCTCCAGCAAGCTGCCCTTGATGCGGTCCGCAAATGGACGTTCAAGCCTTTTCGTCTAAATGGCGCGCCAACGACAGTGAGCGCTGTGTTTGAATTTCCTTTTCAGATCGATAAGCCCGGCGAAGGCCCGACCAAAGAACAGACAGAGGCCGCTCAAGCCTGGTTTCCCGTCTCAAACAAGTGCAGAAATGCCTTGCAGGCGAATAATGCTGACGATTCCCTGAGCTTCTGCAAACAGGCTCTCGATTTCGCATCAAAGGCTGGGGATAAGAACTCCAGCGATCAGCTGGGACTCATGCTGTCACACCAGTACTACGGACATGCTCTGATTCTTTCGGGCAGACCGGATGAGGCGCTCGCTGAAGAGAACAGGGCCATAGATGAATCAAAGAAATGTTTGACGGACACGGACGAGGAGTATGCGATGCCGTTCTTCTGGCGCGCCATGGCGGAGGCACGCCTGGGTCAGGCGGATGCGACTCTTGCAGATCTCAAGACGGCTGAGGAGACGCAACGGCGTGCGATTGTCCATCTTCCTGAGATGAAGAAAACCTACAGCCAGGATCTCGCCAGCATCCTGAAGACACATGCGAGGCTGCTCGATCAGGTCGGGCGGCCAGAAGAAGCCGCTAAGTTACGCGATGAGGCCAATTCGCTCTGAGCCCAACAAGCTCAGGTGCCTCACGATTCGCTTTCAGTCAGTTGGAACCGGTTGGCGAATTGAGGGTGCGGTGTAGCCCTCGCTGGCGAGGTGTTGGCCCATTTGGGCGTACATCTCTGGATTGTCGGGCTGCCAGGTGCCGAGGCCGTCGACGTAGCGGTTGTACATGCAAAATGCCGCGGCGATAAGCACGGTGTCGTGAATCTCGATGTCGGTTGCTCCGAGTTTGCGAGCGGCCTCGACATCAGCGGCGGTGACCAGCTTGCCGTCCTGCCGGACCTTGCCCGCAATGGCCATCAACGCTTTGAGCTTGTCGCTGACAGGCGCGGTGAGGAAGTCGGCTTTCACCTTGTCCACGATGGAGGGGTCGCCGAGATGACACGCGGCGGCGGCTCCGTGGCTTGACTGGCAAAAGTGGCAGTCGTTCTGCGAAGAGACATAGGTGGCGATCAGTTCACGCTCGCCGGGGGTGAGGGAGTTGGCGTCGTGGAGGAGCACATGGGCAAGTTCGCGCATGGGCTTGGCGACTTCGGGGCGAAAGTTGAATCCGGCGCTGATTCCTGGCATGCCTTCAGGCAGATCGATGTGAGGCATCGGTTATCTCCTTAGTGTGCGGCGGGGGCAGGTGAGGCTTGGTCGCCCAGATACTCACGGCTCGTGGTCACGTAACCGTCGCGTGCGGTCCGGCGGCCGCGTTCGCGATAGAGCGCCTCGTCGTCGGGCTGCTCGGTTCCCAGGCCGTCCACGTAGCGGTTGTACATGCAGAACGCGGCAGCAATCAGGACTGTGTCGTGGATCTCGATGTCGGTAGCGCCGAGGTTTCGGGCGGCCTCGACGTCGGCGGGCGTCACCAACTTGCCGTCATTTTGCACTTTGCCCGCAATGACGAGCAGGGCCTTGAGCTTGGGGCTGATGTTGGCCTGGGTGAAGTCCGTTTTCACCTGGCGGACAAGGGCTTCATCGCCACCCAGATGGGCCGCGGCGATCATGCCGTGAACGCTGGCGCAGAAGTGGGTGCAGTTGAGGCTTGAGACGTAGGTGGCGATGAGTTCGCGCTCACCCTTGCTCAAGGTGCTGGGGCCGGTGAGCAGGACTTCAACGAGGTCGTTCAGGGGGCGAGCTGTCTCGGGGCGGAAGGCCATAGCGCCGCGAATTCCAATGTGGCCAGGGGGGAGGGCGATGTGTGGCATGATGCAACTCCTTGGGGAAAAGGCTAGGGTATTTCGACGATCTGGGCCTGGACGGTGTTGGTGGAGCGAACGAGCAGCCAGCGTGCGGGAAGACCGGCCAACACAACAGCCGCGCCCAGCAGCGATGGCCCGAGACTGTGCATGAGCAGCATGGCGGCCAGGATTCCGCTGCCGGCGATGAACACAAGAGGCGCCGCGGGAAACCACCATTTGCGAACTGGCGTAATGACCCGAAAAAGTGTGGCGACGGTGAGCGCCAAAAACACAACCGCCGAAAAAATGATGAAGGCGAGGATGCGGTCGAAGGCTCCAAGGGCGAGCACCAGCAACGCCATGCCGGTTTGTAGGAGCACGGCGTTGGCGGGCGAGCCGAAGCGTGGATGGAGGCGGCCGAAGAAAACGAGTGGACCGGCGTTGGCGCGGCCTCCCGCCTCGCCAAGAGCCAGGGCATAAGTTACACGGGGCACGGCCATGCTGAGCACCAGCAGGCCGCCCAGTACGCAGAGCAGAACACAGGCCGAGAGTACGCGTCCGCCCGCGCTGCCAAAGAGGGCCTGGCCAAACTGGGCAACGAAGGCGGTGTTCGATTGAATGCTTTGCACTGGCACAACGGCAACAAAAGCAAAGCTCACCAGCAGATAGAGGGCTGTGACCACCAGAACACCGGCGGAGAAGGCAATGGGGAGATTGCGCTGGGGGTTGCGAACCTGGCCCGCGATTTTACCGGCCTCCCACCAACCGCCAAAGCAGAAGAAGGCGCTGATGGAAGCTCCGGCGATGGCCTCAAAGAGAGGATCCGAGCCGAAGCGGCGGAGAGTGAGTGGTTCGAGGTTTGCGAGGGTGGCGCGGCCAGAGACCAGCGCCCATCCGACCAAGCCTACAAGGACGGGAACCTTGAGCCAGTTGAGAGCGGACATGAGGCTGCCGGAGACACCGGTGCCAAAATAGTTGATCGCGCCGAGGGCCAGCAGCATGATTGCCGGGAGCAGCGAAACCAGCCACAGGGGCATTGGGATCAAAGCTTGGACATAAGGAACCGTTCCCACGCAGAGGGCCGAGGCTATGCCGGGATACATGACCAGTGCCGCCATCCAGCCGTAGAGGAAACCTACGCGCCGGCCGAAGCCACGGCGGAGGTAAATGTATTCGCCACCATCGTGGGGATTGCGGACGGCCAGCTCAGTGAAGCAGAGTGCTCCGGCCATGGTGAGCAGGGCCATGCCGCACCAGACGGCAGCAAGCAGCGCAGGAGAGCCCAGCGAACGGGCCATGCCGGCGGGGGTGAGAAAAATGCCGAGGGAGATGGCCTCGCCTGTGACAACGGCCGTGGCTCCCCCCACTCCCATCTGCCGCGCATCCTGTCGTTTGGGCTGGCGTTCGGTCACCATCGTTCGGCTAGGTTACGCAGGTCGGCGGAGGGAGCGCATCCTCCTTTGGGTGGGGGGATGTGGGGGGAGCTTGTCAGCCCGCTCTATGCGACTTCACGGCTGCGGACTCTGCTGGCTGGAGGATGAGCCCTCAGCCGCACCGTCCAGGTTCTTGATGTGGACCGTGGCCTGGGTTTCAGGAACCGTGCCGTCGTTGAGCTGCACCTGGGTTGGCTTCTCCTGAAGGAGAATGCGGTCGGAGACTTTGCCGCGCGCGGGGATCAGTATCCGCCGAGTGACGGAGGAGGAAACGCCGCGGACGATGACGGGAACTTCGGCAGCGGCGTAGCCCTCGTTGTTGAGATTGATGGCGACAATCCATGACCCGGAAGGCTCCTGGGTGGGAAAGACACTCTCGATGCTGAGGTCGGGCAGCCCCTTGTCGGCGTCGACCCAATCGGCAAAGAACCACTTGAGGTCGGGCTGCGTGCCGGCGTGTTCGAGCAGCATTTGGAATGTACCGGGCGCGGTGTCGCGGCCGTAGCCGAGGCTGACGTCGGCCGTTGGGTCGTAGGCGCGGAGCGCGGCAGAGAGCGTGGCGTCGCCGACTATATCGCGGAGCATCCACAGAACGTAGGTGGCCTTGGTGCGGTAATAGACCGGCGAGATGGCCTGGGCGAGTGGCTGTCCTGAGCTCTGGCCGGGGCTCTCCGGTTCGACGAGCGCAAGAGCAGCGCGCGAAGCTTCGAGCGTTTCGAGAGCCTGCTCGCGGCCGTGCTGTTTTTCAACCCAGAGCGTCCCCATGAAGTGAGCCACTCCTTCGCTAAGCCAGGCGCGGGGCGACTGCATCCAGGCGTGTGTGAGCGCGTGGGCAAGAATGCCCTCGAGCTGGTCGGGGCTGGCGGGTCGAATTGAGGTTGCGAGGAGCGCTCCGGTTTCGTAGGGCGCATCCTGTGGATCGGGCAGGTCAAAGAGGGTGAGAACCGAACGAGGAGTCTGGCCGAGCCAGCCTTTGAGGAACGGCGTAACGGTATCAATGGCCTTGACCCAAGCCTGGAGCGACGCCTCATTCTCCGGCAGGATCCAGAAGGCGGTGTTCGTGCCGCTGTGGAGCGAGCGGATGGCGACAAAAAGGCTCGGTGCTTCAAAGCCGAGAATCGCCGCGGGGCTTTCGGCTTGGGTGATGTCGGAGACCTCGTCGGTGAGACTGCCGGAGGGGGTCTGCGTGAGAGCGACCAAGTGTCCGTTGATGAGCGCCACAGTTGGAGCGCGGCCGTGAGGCGACTCAACAGTCAGGCGCATTTTGAAACGCGCGCCAGCCATACGCAGCTTGTGTTCGCCTACCTCGTCGAAGAGGCGAGCGCCGTCTCCGAGGATGACGGGGACGCTGGAGACGGGATACCAGACGACGTTGCCGAATCCGCGCAGACCCGTAAAGGGGACGCTGATCTCGTCCCAGTCGGAGTGCATTGCGACGTCTTGCGGCGTACCGATGGCGAGCAGGCGCTGCGCAGAGGGCTGGATGGAGCCGGAGTAGGAGACGTCGAACTGGAGCGTCTGCCCGGGGGCAAGCGGCTGGGCAAGACGGATGGCCGCTTCGTGCAACTGGCCGGTGTGGTCGGTGTCAGAGTTGAGCGTGGCCACGGGGAAAGTAAGGTCGTGCGCGTCGAGGCGAATCCGCTCCCAGTTGAGCGACGAAGAGATCTGAAGCGGGATGTGAGCAATGGGAGATTTGCTGTCGTTGCGGACGGTGATGAGCGCGCGGACCGCGATGTGCTGCTCGACGGGGCGCAGGTGCACATCCATGTCGAAATCTGTGAATGTGATGGCGTCGCGCTCGGCGTCTTCGGCGGAGGGTTCGTTGGCCAATTGGGCGTTTGCGCGTGCTGGAGCGGCGGGACCGGCCTGGGTAGTGGTCTGGCCGTTCTCGTCAATGGACCGGGAAAAGATAACCTTGCCTCCGGGCTGGCTTGGGGCCTGCGGTGCAGGCGCGGAGGCGGGCGCTTGCGGGGCAAAGGTGGTTTGGGCGGAAGAGGCAGCGACAACGAAAACGAACGATGCCGCGATGCCGGCAAGGAACAACTTCATGAACCCAGACCTTTCAGTTTCTTTGGTTTGGACGCGGTGGCAGAGGAGGAGGAAGCAGCGAAGCCCGCGCCGGATCGAGCGCCTCGCGCAGCATTGCGGCGCTGGCGGGCTGCTTCATAGAGGACCACGGCACCCGCGGCGGAGACGTTGAGCGAGCTGACCCCGCCGGCCATTGGAATGCGCAGCAGATGGTCGCAGGTGCGGCGGACGAGTTCGTGGAGGCCGGCGCCTTCGCGGCCGAGGACGAGGACGCAATCGCCGGTGAAGTCGAAGTTATCGTAGTCGGAGGCGCCACGCTCGTCGAGCCCGATGATCCATAGGTTCCGGCGCTTGAGCTCCTCAAGGGCGCGCACGAGGTTGACGACGCGGGCGATGCGCAGATGCTCGGCGGCGCCGGCACTGGCTTTGATGGCAACGGGGCTGAGCGGGGCGGAGCGGCGCTCGGTGAGGACGATTCCGTCGACGCCAGCACCATCGGCTACGCGGAGCAGAGCTCCGAGATTCTGCGGGTCTTCGACCCCATCGAGCGCAAGCACCAGCCGCGCCGCGCCCGGAATGGCCGGAGCAGCTGTGAAGAGGTCTTCAATGGCAAGGATGCCCATGGGCTTGACCATGGCGACAATGCCCTGGTGGGCGGGGGTTTGTGCGCGCAGGGTGAGCTGCTCGCGTGACTCCTGGAGCACGCGGACGCCAAGCTGGCGGCAGAGGGCGACGAGCTTCTCGAGACGCAGGTCGTCGCGCTCGCGGGCAACAATCACATGGTCAAACTTGCGCTTGCCGGCCTTGAGCGCCTCTTCAACCGGGTGCACACCGTACAAAACTTCCATGAGGGATAGTGTAGACGGCTCGCTGGTTATGACGACAGCTTGGCGCTTGCCAGCCGGTTGAGGCTCACGCCTTGCTCAGCAGCCTCCATGGCAAGTGAGCGGTCCACATGAGGTGGGATGCGGACGCGGAACTCGCCGCTGTAGCGCTTCTCGGCCAGAGGTGTTGGCACCGGCTCGCCCGCGGCCTGCATGTCGCGGACGACACTCCGAACGAGTTTGCGAATGCCTGCAAGCCCCGCCTCTGGCGTTGCTGCGAGCCAGGAGAGCGAAGGAAACTCTGCGCACATGCCAACGTACTCGCTGTCTTCAGCCGACCAGGTGACACGATAGGTGAAGTGATCAGTCTTTTTTGTTGGGCTCATCCTGATCTCGGGCTATGGTTGTTCGCCTTCGGATGAGGACTGCTGCGCTGCCCGGTGGGGAACGGGCAGCGCAGGGCAGGTTCTCTTCCGATCACTTAGTTCTTAATCGAAAAGGATCCTGGATTCTTACAGCTTTGCGACTGCAGGACATACTGGAAACTCTGGCCACTCATGTTCACCTCGCATTGTGCGAGTGGATTGCCCCCAGGTGACGGAGGGTACGGTCCATTGGGGTTTCCATTGCTGCAAAAGTTGGCTGGGAAATTGGAACCCGTGAAGGTGAATGGACCGTTACCAATCCAAAACACCGACTGCCCACTGGCTGGGGTCATCGGCGATGGAATTGGTTTGCCTTGGTCGTTTAAGAGCACCGTCGTGCCGTTCGTGTCACAAGAAAGTATCGCTTTGGTTAGATTCGTGGCGACAACATCGACGATAGGCTTTCCCGGTGGGGGCTCAACCCCAGGCGAGGGCGCCATTCCCATAAGGTTCGCAAAATCTACCTTCACCGCCTTTGCATAGCTGTAGGAGCTGTACCCATCGAGCCCTGATCCGCCACCTGTTGGCGACTGCTGGATTGCTGGATCGGTGCAACTGTAGCCGCTGCTGCCCGTGCAATTGAAGAAGTGGGCGGTGACGGGCGCTTTCGGGTCAATGACGCAGGGAGAAGTATTCTGATTCACGCACGGATTTGGGTTGGCGACGAAGCTCATCTGTAGTCCCGAGACCTTTCCCCCTGCCGGGCCTCGGAGAGAAATTGAGTCTCCCGGATGCACTTCGAGGTTCGCTTGCAAGTAGGGCTGCACATCGTACCGGAGGTCACGCGCGCCCGAGAGTGCACTCTTCGCAACAGACCAGTCCATCCAGATGCCGAAGAACACTCCGGCAACGAACGCGCATAGCAGAAGCAAAAAACCTGTCATCTTCATGAAATTGTCCTTTCCTGTTTCTCGTTTTTTGGAACGATTAAGCCGCAGATGTCTTCGCGCTGATTTCCGGGCGTTTCAGCAATTGCTTGTACTCCGGGGTGGCCCGCAGATCCTTGAGGTCTAATGCGAGATCTACGTTTGGCGGGGTCAGTCCATTCCGCATGCACCACTCGAGCAGTTTCAGAGCTTCAGCCTTCTTTCCCAGTACGTCCAGCGCCTGCACAAGCATGAACTGCAGGGACACATCCTTCTTGTCTCCATGCGCACGGGCGTTTTCGATGTCCTTTTCGGCGGATACGCGGTCGCCGATCTTGGCGTGGTAGAAGGCGAGGTTGGCCCAGCCGAGTCCATCTTGCGGATTCACTTGCAGGGAGTCTGACAACACACGCGCTGCCCTTTCGTAGCAGTCTCTGGACATTTTCGAGTTGCCCAGCACGGTGTAGCAGTCACCCATATTGCGCAGGGCGAGGTGACTCCCTGGATTGAGTCGGGCAGCGTTGCTGTAGTCGTCGAGCGCCGCCTTGTACTTGCCATCGCTAAAATCCAGGTCGCCGAGCGCGAGATAGTTATCCTCTGTTTCACCGCGGGCGATGGCCTCGGTCAAAGCGGTTCGGGCTTCATCGTGCATTCCCATCTGAAGATAGGTCTGCGCGAGGTTTGCCATGGGCTGGGCTACCCGCGGAGCTGAAGCTCCGGCATGAGCAAAAGCTTTGGCAGCCTCATCGTATTTCGCCTCCTGCGCCAAAACCACACCCAGGTTGTTGTAGGCCGGCCAATAATTTGGCCGCTCGACGAGAATGTCGCGATAGGCTTTCTCCGCCTGGGAAAGCAGGCCTTTTCTCTCCAGAGCCCACGCCTCCTGGAAGAGCACTTCAGGATTTCCAGGGTCGGCCTGCTGTGCGCTCGTGAAATAGTTGAGCGCCTGCGCCAGCTTGCCCTGGCAAACCAGCACCATCGCCTGACTGAGCAGGCCCATGGCCGAGTTTGGGTTATAGCGCAGGGCGCTGGCCGCGTTTCTGGCGGCGAGGTCGAGGTTGGCTGGGTCCTTGCTCAGATTGAATTGCCGAACGTAGGCAATGGCCAGCCGAGCATAGGCAAGCGCGAAGTGCGCATCGAGATCGAGAACGTGCTGGTACTTGTCGATGGACAGCTTGAGGCCGGCATGGTTCGGCTGGTTCAACAATTGTTCGGCTTCGCTATAGGCCTGGTATACATCCGGCGCAACGCTTTTCAACTCCTCAGGATCGCTGAGCTGGACGTCCTTGTCGGGGAGTTGGAGCAAGCGCGCGGCCTCGCGCGAGGCCTTCTCAGCCAGGGTGCCGATCGCAGACACGGCGCACTCGACCGTCCCCTTGCGCATGACACGCGCTGAGTGCGCATCGAGGAGGCGCAGATTCAGCGTGGCCGTGGATGCTGTCTGGCGGAGCGATGCGGCGAGGACCAGATTGGCCCCGAGCGCGCTTCCCGCTTTTGCCGGGGTATCAATCAACTCACTTGGGTCGAGCCGGTCTTTGGGTGTGATGATGAGCAGGTTTGCAACGAATGCCTCGGCACGCGCCAGGCGCTGCCCGATGGACTCAATCACGGTGTAGAGGAGCGGTGGCGTCTGGTCTGCGGGTAGAGGCAAAAGAGCAACAAGGCGCGCTGCCGGCAGAGGGTCAAACAGGTTAGTGATCTGCGGCCACTCGAACCAGGCCGCGAGCGCGGTTACCGAGCTTGCGCCCACACCGAGCAAGATCATTTGACGCCGAGAGATGCGCCGCGGCCGTGCCTCGCCGACGTTCACGATCGCGGCCGGGGCCGGCAAGGCAGAGATGGCTTCCGCAACGGTCTTGAAGCGCTCTTCGACCGCGGGCCTGGTGCAACCCTCGACGAAGCGTTTCCACGGAGCCGGAATCAGGGCAGGGTCAAGGGCGGGAGCGATGCTCTTGCCGCGCTTCACCGAGACCCTTGAGAGCCGCCCGGTAAGGAGATGGTAGGCCACAACTCCAAGGGAATAGACATCGGTTGCGGTGGTGGGAGCGCTGCCATAGAACAGCTCTGGAGCCATGAAGCCCGGCGTGCCGGCGACTCCGTGGGTGGTGACGGCCGTTTCGTCGGTGACCGTTGCGCGTGCCAGGCCGAAGTCGGTGACCCAGGCGACCAGTTGCGTGCCCTGGCCCTGGACAAGAATGTTGGCGGTCTTGATGTCTCTGTGAAGCAGACCGGCAGCGTGCGCGGCGGCAATGCCTGCTGCGACCTGCTGGAGAATGGCGAGCACGTCCTGATCGGGCAGCGGGCCTTCGCGCCCGACCCGGGCGGCCAGGCTCTCGCCGGGGAGCAGCTTCATGGTGAGGTAGTTGAGGTCGCCTTCGGGGCGGCGCCAATAACCAAGGTCGTACATGGGGCATAGATTGGGATGCACAACCAGCCGCGCGTTGAGCACTTCCCGCTCGAAGCGCTGACGCATCATGGGGTCGGCCGCATATTGAGAGAGGATGGTTTTGAGAGCGACGTGGACGCCTCGCAGTTGGCGATCCTCCACCTCATAAACCTCGCCCATGCCTCCGCGGGCGATGAAACGTACTACGGCGAACCGGCCATCGATGAGGTCACCGGGCCTGAATTGACCGGCGTTGTTGTACGCAGGCGTAGGCGCTTCCGGGCCAAGCGCCGCGGCCGGTGCCAGCGTTTCGTCGGAACTTTTGTCGATGTCGTCCATCTCTCTTGAGCCAGGAAGCGGGAACGCAAGTCCAGCCAGGGGCCCCAAAACAAACGGAAATAGGACTTAAACGGGGAAGATAAACCGACTGCATGTTTCACAGCGAGTCTAACCTGAAACCGCCGGTCTTCGAGATTTTTTTGACCGGAACGAAGACGCGGCGCCGCGGCAAGTGAGCGGCTCGGCTACCTCATTTGCCGATCACGAGGATCTGGAACGAGTGCGGAATCATGGGTGCGCGGGGTCCACGCATCCAGGCTGGAGGACCTCCGGCAGGAGGTGTTGCACCGGCGGGCGGGGCTGGGGGCGTGGAAGGCGCGGCAGGGGTGGGGCCAAATTCAGCCGTGATGGAGTAGATCTGGTTGGTCCTGGTGTCGAGCGTGAGCGTCTTGGCGCGAGCCGGAGTAGGAACGTTCTGTTCAACCGAAAAGCTGGAGGGCGAGTCTTCCTTTACGACGGTGAGAGTGCCATCGCCCTGAGAGCTGAAGGCTTCCATTGTGGCCGGGTTGAAGGCTGCGCCGTCAGAACCGTTGCCGATGGGCAGATCGGTAATGATGTGGCCGTCAGTAGCGGAGAGGATGATCATGTTCTTCTTGTCGCGGCAGGTGGCAAAGAGAACGTTGTTCTTCGCGTCAATGGCCAGGCCGGCGCAACCGCCGCCCTTGCTGGAGACGTCGTACTGACCAATCTTCGTCATTGTGTTGGCGTCGACAACGGCGATAGCGTCCTTGTCTTCAAGGTCGATGTAGATCTTGCCGCTGCCGTCGAATGCGGCCTGCTCAGGCGCTCCGCCAAGGTCGATGGTAGTGAGAATCGATCCGTCTTTATCGTCGAGGACCGTGACGTTGGGCGCCGAATGGCTGAGGACGTAGAAGCGGTGATGGACGGCGTCATTCATATAGCCGTCGGGGTTGCCCTGGACGTCGATCTTCTTGAGGATGGCAAAGGTCTTGGCGTCGAACATGATGACGGGCTTGGATGTGGCAAAGCCGTGGCCGGTGGCTTTGTCGACGGCCGCGCCGTGCGCGCTGCCTGTGGTCATGTCGCCTACCTGCTCCAGAGTGTCGAGGTTAAAGACGGCGATGTGGCCTGCGGGGCCGGAGCGGGCAACGTAGAGGTTGCGGCCGTCGGGATCAGCAGTGACATAGTCGAATCCACCATCACCGCCGACGAGCTTGATGTTCTGGACTTTGTAGGGGCCGTTGTCCTGGGCATGAGCGAGGGTTCCGAAGAAGGGGACGGCAACAAAGGCGGCCAACAGAAGATTTCCCGGGAAGTTGATTTTTGCAGGCATAGGCGATTTTCCTTTGAGAGTGGGCGGACAGACTAAACCCGATGCGGTTTGGGACTGGAGTTGCGACAGTAATTCTGCTGGCAATCCTGTTCGGAATGAGGATACACGCCCGACGGCTGGCAGTGAATGAACGCGCGAGAAATGTTCGCGATGCGTCAAGATTTCAGGGTGTCGGCACGCTCTGTGCAACCACACCCGGATGAACCTCGTCCACCGGGATCTCCAGTGCGCCGATGTGGTCGCTGGGAACGTCGTGGACGCCGACACGCAGGAAGTAATTGCCTTTGACCGGAACGGCAATTTGCAGCTCGGCAGGAAGGCCGATTGTAAGCAACTGCCTGTAGCTGTCTTCACTCAGGTTGAGCACCGCAGTGGATATCAAAGAGTTGACCCGATTCCCGGTTTGATCGTAGGCGACGGTAACAAACTCGACTGAACCGTGACGGAGGCCGTCCGCTTCACGGTTCAATCTGAGAGCCCGGGCATCGGCCAGGATCTTGACGGTATAGGTGCGGAATGGCTTTCCCTTGAAATCGGCCTCCAGGTGGTTGTTGGCCGGCGGCGGGACGTTTTTGTCGAGCTTTTCAACTTTGTCGTCCATCGCGAGGTTGGCAGTGAACACAATTTCGGCCGGCATAATGGCGCCGAGCTGCATGGAGGCCTCGAAGTCGCCTTGATGGTTGACCGGCGCGTCGGAACTGGCCGGCGCCGAGCCTGGGAGCGGTTCATCTTTGTCTGCGGCCTGGTTGTCGCCTGAGGGGTTGTTGCCGGCGCCAGCCTGCCTTTTCTGCAACTTGGCAAGGAGACGCTGTTCCCGCCTGGCGGGGTCAAATGCGTAGTAGCCATGGCGGTATTGCACCAGCACGCCCGGCCGGTTGACCGAGACCTTGATGTGCCGGAACTGCCCGTTCCACGCCTTGTTGGTTGTGGCGTAGGCAAGCGAATAGTAGTTGGAGCCGTTGTTGACAATGGCGCCGATTGCCTGCTTCAGGCCGTTGGTGTCGTAATAGGCCTTGCCGCCGGTTGCTTCGGCCATGGCATCGAAGTCCAAATGCTGGAATGCCTGCGCGTCGGCAGACCTCAGATTTGCCATCGGAGAAGGCCGGCTGTTGTTACCGGCCTGAAATAGCGGCGGCGCCTCCACGCCGCGGATGTCGATGGGATAAACGGCAACGCGGCTGAGCGTAAGCGCGTCGATCGGGGCGCCCTCGTGGGCTTCGAGAAGATCGACGTCGTCTCGAAACGACATACCAAGCGACGAGGCGAGCGGGTCGTTGTGATACGCGCTGGGTATGGAGCCCGTGATCCAGATGAGATTTTTGCGACCGGGAAATCCGCCCAGATAGAGTCCCATCAAACGGAAACCTCTGCGCAAAATGTCCGAGCGCATGCTGTCGTATTGTTCGCGTGTTCCGGAGAGGAGCTTTTGCAGTGCTGGCATATTCCGCTTGCCTTTGGCCGCATCCAGAAGAACCGCCGGATCGGCCGTGAAGCCTTGAATGAGGCGCATCTCTGTGTCGATCCGGAAGATGGCGATGGGCGTTCCGGGCTGCATGTGCTTGATGTAATCGATCAGTTCCTGGCGCAGTTCCATTTGATCTTCGATCCGAGTGTCGAGAGCATCGAGCAGGATGACGGTGGAGGAGTTGGTGTTGACCACCGGAGTGAAGTCCGTGAAGGTGTTGGGTGGAAGCGTCGGCGTGGATTTGAGACGGGCGACGTCCTCGGCACTCATGCCGTGGTGCTCTTCAAGGTGCGCCAACCGCTGCGACTCGCCTTCCTCGACAATGGTGAAGTCGGCGGGCGTGAGGCCGGTGACGGGCTGGCCGTTGCGGCCGGTGACGACGACATCGAGCAGGACTTCGCGGGCGGCGATGGAAAGCGTGGCGCTGGGCCCGGGTGGAGTTTGCAGCGGCAGGGCGGAATCCTGCGCGGGGGCCTGTGCCTTGGCGGAAAGCGAGATGAGGGCGACGGCGAGGAAGTTGAGGATGACGGACGGCCTTAAGTTCCGATTCAATATTTCGTCCCCCAATCTACGCAACATGGTATTCCAGATCGGACGAGCCCGTATCGGATTGGCTTAGGAGTTATTTCCGGAAAGCTAGTGGGTGCGCTGGGTTTTCGATTGATCGATAAGGCCGGGGACGGCATACTGGGACCACCCGCTGACCATGAGCCCCTCCGCAAAAAAGTCGATCCCTTCAACTAAGGCCAGAGCGAGTTCCAGCCAAAAGTCATTCACCGCGGTGCTTGAACCGTTGAGGAATGGACTTGGCTGGGTGATCGCACGCATCCCGTTTGACGTGGACAATGCGTGGCCCGAGCGCGTGCGTCAACGGGTGCGGGGAGAGATTGAGGGCGTTCCGTTTCGCAGCTCGCTGTTTGGATTTCCGCAGGGCGACGGGCACTTTCTGCTGGTGAACAACAAGGTGCAGAAGGCCGCGAAGGCCACCGTTGGGTCGCAGGTGCGGATTGACATGGAGCCGGACTTGGAAGAGCGGCCAGCGCTGGTGCCGGCGGAACTGGCTGAGGAGTTGAAGGGGGACAGGCGCCTGCGGCGCTGGTTTGACGGGCTGAACGAGTACACGCGACGAATGATTGGCGGTTGGGTGCATGAGCCGGCAAGCCCTGGGACGCGGCAGAAGCGCGCCGAGCAGATGGCGGAGCGGCTCCTGCAAACCATGGAGGGCGAGCGGGATCTGCCGCCGATTCTGCGAGCGGCGTTCCTGAGGCAGCCGCTGGCGAAGAAGGGCTGGGAGGCGATGACCCAGTTGCAGAGGCGCGGGCACCTGCTGGGAATCTTCTACTACAAAGAGGGCGAAGCGCGGGACAAGCGGGCGGCCAAGGCGGTGGAAGAGGCGCTGCGCGTGGCGAAGAAGAAGCCGGGGGCGTGCGGAGAGTAGTTGGGACACACTCGTTCGGACCAGTTAAAGAACGGCTGGCAGAAGTTCCTCGGAAACTTTGAACGCGATGTCAGGAGGATTGGAATGACGGTGAGAGCAAAGAGCATTGTTTATTGGACGATGACGATACTCGTAGCATTTTCGATGAGCGGCGGCGCTGCGCAGATATGGCAGTACGTGCATAACCCGCACGGCGTTGTGCCTGAGCTCGGCTACCCGATGTACTTCTTCGCGATTATCGGCGTATGGAAGGTGCTTGGGGTGATTGCGATTCTCGTGCCAGGCTATCCGCTGCTCAAGGAATGGGCATACGCGGGGATATTCTTCGACGCGACGGGTGCGGCTGCTTCGGTCGCCTTTGTTGGTGGGTACGGCGCTTACGGGTTTCACGTGATCGCTCCGCTAATCATTGCTGGATTTACCGTGGCATCGTGGAGGCTCAGGCCGGAGAGCCGGAAAATCGGCGTGTTGATTCCCGCGAAGAACTGATGGTTATCGAAATTGTTAGAAGCCGCCTTGAACGAGTCATCGCCCCTGCGAACGAGCGGAACCCCGGCCGATGGCAGTTGAGGCCTCAGGCGGGCCGGGCTATAGACGCGTCGGCTGGAACAACGGCAGGCTTCCTGGCCCAACTTCGCGACACGTAGACCCACAGATAGAACGCGCCCAGACCGAGCAGAATGAGTGGGGCAGAAAAGACCTGCATATTTACAAGGATCCGTGCGGAAACCGCTGGTACAGGGGCGAACAACCGCTCAATGATGAACAGGATTGCTATCCACGAAAGGTCCCCGGTTACTAGGAACCCCAGGGTGTTTAGCAGAAGTGCAAGCCATCCGACGATGCCCCGTTCCGCCCAGAGCAAGGCACAGGCAGGAGCCGTGAGGAGCAAGAGCTTGGAGTCGTATTGCCTATGGTAGACGGGGAGCATTGAAAGGGCCGCGATTGCGGCTAGCGCCAGCCAAGCGCTTGTAGCCGTCGGTCGCGATCGGATGGCAACCACCGCCCAAACCAGCAGGAGCGGTCCAACAACAAGGTATGCAGCGAGGTTATAGATGTGCGGGTCATTCCAGAATGCACTGAATATCGTTTGCAAATTTACCATCATGCCTAGACCGTGCCAGCCCATCGAAGCCGATCCTGGATCGCTGGGGTTGCCAGGCGCCGAAAACGCTAAGAGATTGGAGCGCATTTCCTGCATCCAGTTGGGCGATACAATCCAAGTCCATAGCACTCCAGGCAGGCCCAGAACGACCGCCGTCAGGAGAGTCTGCAGTGCACGTCTGCGATGGATTCCGCCCGCCAATAAGAAATAGAGCCAGACCAGGCCGGAATCGTGTGGCTTTACTGCGAGGCTGATCGCAAACAAAAGTATGCCGGCCGCGACAAATCGCGCTCGAAGGAAGCACCAGACTGCCACGGCACAAAGGCCGATGGCAATCGCGGCGATATTTCCTATCACCATCATTAATTCGCAGTTGGCAAGAAAGAATCCAATCAGGGCGCCGGATACGACGGGGGAGTAGTCCGCTCCGAGGTTCCAAATTAGAAAACCTGCGAGAATCAGAGCAGCTGCGATGAGCCCCATCCACAACGTATGCGCCAATCCCCAAGGCAACATCGCAAAGGGAACTGTGAGAAAGAAGGCGCTTGGCAGATACAGATAGCGGGCGAAATGGTTTGAGTGCGTAACATCCCCTGTCCGCACTCCTCCTTCAGCGCCAGCTACTTGGAGCACCGCAGTTTCGTTGTACGGGTCGCAATGCTGAATGAGGCATTGCGCAGGATAGTAGACCACTCTGAAGTCGACAAGCGCGACAGACGAGGCGTTCGAAAGTACGGAACCCAGCAATACAAGAGCCAAGCTTCCCAGCAGCATCAAATACAGACCATCTTGCCTCATCTTCGTCATCTTGAGCATCCTGGCGCGAAACTAGAATTACACATTGAAAATGCTTGCGAGCGGCAAAGCGACTTGGGAGCAGACCCTTGCATGGTGTAGAGTAACCCGCTGAAACCCAAGTGCACGAGTTGACAAGATAGCTGTGGCAGCAATTCTCCGCAATCTTATGCCTTCGAAGTGTTCAAGGCCACGGCGGCGCGGATGAGAGCTTTGAGCGCCTTCTCATTCACCTTGTCACCTTCGCGGAAGTCGATGGCGCGGCGCAGATTGCCCTCGAGGCTCGCATTGAAGAGTCCTGCGGGGTCATCAAGGAACGCACCTTTGGCGAAGGTCAACTTGACGACATTCTTGTGGGTCTCTCCGGTGCAGATGATGCCGTCGTGCGACCAGACAGGCACCCCCCACGGGTTCGACGGCTTCACCCACTTGCATTCCTCAACGACATCAGGGTCAGCCTGCTTGATCAATGCTCGAATGCGGGCGAGCATCTCTCCGCGCCAGTCACCGAGCGATTCGATTCTCAAGTCGACCAGCTGGGATGCGGATTCGACTGGTTTGGAACCACTCTTCTTCATGATGGGTGCGGCCCCCTCC
>Ga0302140_10002104_pt1 | contig 25936 bp, 19 predicted proteins | sample I_Bog_E1_1_FD_202095 | JGI IMG/M metagenome (GOLD analysis project Ga0302140, IMG submission 202095) | Peat permafrost microbial communities from Stordalen Mire near Abisko, Sweden - I_Bog_E1_1 | ecosystem: Environmental > Terrestrial > Soil > Wetlands > Peat | place: Sweden: Abisko, Stordalen... | reverse complement strand
GCTGGGCCGATCAGGTGGGAATCCCCCGTCTCTGCTGACCTCAACTTCTCGAACCGCCGGATGCGGACCCGCTTGTCCGGTGGTGTGGCAGGGGAGGAGAGGTGACTCTCCCCCCTATGCCGATTTGAAAGCAGGGAACAAGGAATAAGCAGCAGAAGTGTTCACCGCATCGAGCGTGTTTCGATAACGTGCCCTGTGTCAGGGCACGACTTCAGTCGTGCCGTAAGTGCCGCAAAATGAGCCGGGCTTTAGCCCCTGAGTGGGAATAACCGTTATCTTCCGAACCGTTTCCAATACACGCTTTGAAATAATCTTCGCTTCCTTCCCGCGACGGGAAGAATCACACGAAGGGATTCTCGATCTGAAGAGTTCCGAAGCGCTGGCCGTGCTGGAGATCCTCGGTAAAAAGCAGATCGCAGCGCGCCTGGATGGCAGAGGAGACAATCAACGAGTCATACCACGAAAACCCGCTCTGGGCCTGGAGATGCAATGCCTCCGCATAGAGCGCCGGTGACGAATGCACCCCGAGCAACGGGCGAAAGACCGTGCTCAGATATTGCTCGGCGTCCGCCGCCTGCATCGGCTGTGAAAACCGCCTCAGGGCAACATTGAAGAATTCCTGTACGACCTGATAGCTGATGACGCCTTTCTGCGTCGTCAGGGCCTTGCGGATCAGTTGCGCAGCTTTCCGTGCCTTAGCGGTTGCGCTTTGATCGAACGAATAAACGAAGATGTTCGTATCCAGAAAGAATCTATCGCTCATTCAGTTCGTCCCTGCTGAAGCGGCGGCCTGCATCGACGTGTCGCATTCGTGTCATGAGTGCGTCGAAACCCTGGGCGTCTCCCGCGCTCTGAGAGAACTGCGCAAGCCACTCACGGAAGGCGTCGTTCAGGGTTCGGCGCTGCCCGCGCGCGATCAAGCGCGCCCGTTCGATCAGGTCCTCGTCGGCGCTTAAGGTGATATTCTTCATACGAAACCAGTGTACACTGGTTTCGTGTACTTGTCGGCCACCTGCGGTGGGGCCAATCGCTCGCTCATCGCTCGCAGTGGGTCCGTTGCCTGGAACCAAATGACTGTTTGAGGTATGTTATCTCCCGGATCTTTGAGATTCAAAGCGGTGGGTTGGGGTTCGTGGTCTCATACATCTCAGAATCGAGATGTGGGAACCCGCCTAACTTGGGATTGGGACCGTATTGGTTCGGTCCTGGATCGCTGTCAAGCACCGTAAATACAAGCACGATGATTCCGCCAACGATCGGAATCAGACAGAGCAGGATCATCCAGCCGCTCTTACCGGTGTCGTGAAGCCTTCGCACTGTGACGGCCAAGCCTGGAATGATGATCGCCAGGATATAAAGCGCAAGAGGAATGAACAAAGCTGCTTCGCCATATTCATTGTGTCCCGTATTCCAAGGGGATATGAATCTTGCGACAAATAGCGCAAGAATAATCAAGATATTGAAGAGTTCAAATATCCAGAATTCTTTGCGCCGCGAGCGCGCATCGAACTGCGTGCACTTATCCAAAACCATCAAATACCAGTACATAGCTTCCCCCGTTATTCGGCCGAATCGCGTGGGCTGACATGGTCCACCCAATCATTTCGGGTCAGTCAGACATGGGCGTGGCCCGCATCTCAATCCGCCATCAAGATTGGGTGGCCCAGGTCTCGATTCTGAGACCTGGGAATCCGCGAACCTCAATCTGCCTGATTCAGAGCGCCGGGTATCTTTCGGCTGAGGGCGAACCACAGTTTCTTGTTCCCTAATCCCTGTTCCCAGTTTTTTCCCACTCGCAACTGGTCAGGTATTCATGGATCGAGGCGGCGGCTTTGCGGCCGGCGCCCATGGCCAGGATTACAGTGGCTCCGCCGGTGACGATATCGCCGCCGGCAAAGACGCCTTGCTTGCTGGTGCGCATGGTCTCAGCGTCGGCCACGATGTAGTTGCGCTTGTTGGTCGCGAGATCGGGCGTGGTGCTCTGGATTAGCGGATTGGCGGTGGTGCCGACGCCGATGATGACTACATGCGCTGGCAAATCAAATTCAGAACCCTTGATCTCTACCGGACGCCGGCGGCCGTCTTCATCCGGCTCGGTCAGTTCCATCTGCACACATCTCGCTCCAGTCAGCCAGCCTTTCTCGTCGCCCAGGAAGGCAACCGGGGCGGTCAACATGCGGAACTCGACGCCCTCTTCGCGAGCGTGCTTTACCTCTTCGGCGCGGGCCGGCATCTCAGCCTCTGACCGGCGATAGACCAGAGTCGCACTTCGCGCGCCGAGCCGCCGGGCCGTGCGCACCGCGTCCATCGCCGTGTTGCCGCCGCCTACCACGATCACGTCGCGGTCCCGGCAGTCATAGACCGGCTGGTCGTAATCCTCCGTCTGATATGCCCGCATCAGGTTGATGCGGGTCAGAAATTCATTGGCCGAGTAGACGCCGTTGAAGTGCTCGCCCGGCACGCCGAGGAAGACCGGCAAACCCGCGCCAGTGGCGACGAAGACCGCATCGTAGTGTTCCTCATTCATTAATTCGTCGATGGTGACGCTCTTGCCGACGATTACGTTGGTCTCGAACTCGACGCCCATCTTTCGCAGGTTATCCACCTCGCCCTTGACGATGGATTTGGGCAGGCGAAACTCGGGAATGCCATAGACGAGCACGCCGCCCAGCTCATGCAGCGCCTCGAAGACGCGCACGCGATGGCCCTTCTGGATGAGGTCTCCGGCGGCGCTCAGACCGGCAGGTCCGCTGCCGATGATGGCCACGCTCTTGCCCGTCGCGGGCGCGATGGCGGGGAGGCCTAGCTTGCCGCTCTCGCGTTCGTAGTCGGCGACAAAGCGCTCCAGGTTGCCGATGGCGACGGGCGCGCCCTTCTTACCCAGAATGCAGCCGCCCTCGCACTGGTTCTCTTGCGGACAGACGCGGCCGGTAATGGCGGGCAGCGCGTTGTCTTCGCGCAGCTTGGCCGCCGCCGCCAGATAGTCGCCCGCATAGATCAGGGCCACGATCTGCTTGATCTGCACGCCCACCGGGCAATCGACGACGCAGCCGGGCCTGGCGCATTCTATACATCGTGAAGCCTCGGTCAGGGCGTCGGCTGCTTCGAGGCCCTGGTTCACCTCTTCGAAGTTGCGGCTGCGCACACGGGCGTCCAGCTCCGGCATGTGCGTGCGCAGGATCTTCATTCTGTCTTTGAGGGGAAGATTGTTTTTCTCAGACATAGTGAGTCTCCCCTGCCGCCAACTCCGCGCGAAGCTCGGCTAACTCCTCTTCCTTGTTCTGCTCAAAATGCTTCAGAGACTCGCACTCCTTGTCGCGATACATGGTGTTGCGCTGCATCAAGACTTCAAAGTTGACCTGCGAGGCGTCGAACTCCGGCCCGTCCACGCAGGCGAATTTGCTCTGGTCGCCCAGGAGCACGCGGCAGCCGCCGCACATGCCGGTGCCGTCCACCATGATGGAGTTCAAGCTGACCATGGTCTTGATGCCCTTGGGAGCTGTGATTCGCGCCACCGCGCGCATCATCGGTACCGGGCCGACAGCAAGCACAAAGTCGATCTTGCGCCCTGCGGCGAGCAACTCGTCGAGCTTCTTTGTGACCAGGCCCTGTTCGCCGTAGCTGCCGTCGTCGGTCATGATGTAGGCCTCGCCGCTCGCCTGGCGCACCTCGTCTTCAAAGACGACCATTTCCGTATTGCGCGCGCCTTCGATGAAGACCACGTGATTTCCCGCGGCCTTGAGCGCGATGGCCGTGGGCAGCGCCATGGCCGTGCCCACGCTTCCGGCCACGATCACCGCCGTGCCAAAGTTTTTGATTTCGGAAGGCCGGCCGAGCGGGCCGACGATGTCCAGAATGAAGTCGCCCGCTTCGAGGCAATTCAAAAGGGAGGTGGTCTTGCCGATCGCCTGCACCGCGATGGTGACCGTACCTGCCGCTGGATCAGAAGCCTTGATGGTGAGCGGGATGCGCTCGCCCTTCTCGTGAAGGCGCAGAATCAGGAACTGGCCCGGACGCTGCTTGCACGCGATGCGCGGCGCCTCAATCACAAACTGCTTGATATTGAGGCCGACGGTACGGGCTTCCACGATTTTGAACATGAAGGCAGGCCTCCGATGCGGCCAGCGCCATCCGCCATCCACACGCGGCTGAGGGGACCCGACGCAAGACAAATCGAGGGGTAGGGGCGCAGGCGACTCTACCCCCATCATCAAGGATTGCCGGGCATTTGGGAAGGGCCGGCGAAGCAGGTCATGGAAACGATGTGAGTTGGCGGCGGACGAATAAGGCCAGGACTGAGATTGGAGTCAGTCTTTCAATCCTGGCACGTGCGCCGCATCGGCTTCCATAGCGGTGAGCAGGCCGCGCATCTGTTCGAACTCCGGGCGGCCGTGGAGCGGCTTCAAGCGCGGGTCGGCCAGCATCTGGAAGAACCAGGGGCAACGGATTTCGTTGGCTGTGCGAAGCTCCTCGATTGCGGCATCGAAGTCGCCCAGCGCGACACGGACCGCCGGATTGAAGGAGCTGAGAAGAAAACGTTCGCGGCTGAGCCACTGCAACCGCTCGAGAATGGTGCGGGCTTCGTCTTTGCGGCCTGCGCAGGCCAAAGTATAGGCGTGAATGGCGTTGGCGGGGTCGAAGAAGGGCAGGCGCTGCGCCATGGTTGCTGCAAGCTGCGTGGCGCGCGCAAATTCCGAGTTATACGCGAGGATCAACGCTCCGTAGAAATTGGTGAATTCGTTTTCGGAGAAGAGTTTGAGTGCGCTTTGGATCTGGTCGACGCTTTCAGAGGCCTGTCCATTCAGATGAAGAGCCCAGGCTAGTCGGCTCTGCAGCCAGGGTGAATGCGGATCGTCCTGGATGGCTGCGCGCAGCATGGCGATAGCCTCCGGGAAGCGGTGGCGGCTGAGAGTGAAGATCGAACGGACGCGCGTGATCCAGGGAGCATGGGGCAGATGCGAGCTGGAGGAAAAGGCTTGGATAGCCGCGGGCAGGTTTCGGTCGAAGTGGAAGTTGACCCAGCCGAGCGCGGGAAGGAACTCTGGGGCGCGGCGGGGCAAATCGGGAATAGACTCCTCGACACGGTGAATATGGTCTGCTGCAATGGTCGGCGGCACGTAGCCGTACGATGCCTGCGTGATGCACATGTATGCAAGATCCACCTTGGCGGAGATCAGCGAAGGATCAAGCTCGATGGCCCGCAGCAGAAGCTGCAACCCGTCCTGCATTCGATGGCGATGAAGCGTCTGCCACTCGTAGTGCCCGCGCAGAAATGTGTCGTAGGCCTCTCTTTGCAGGGTGCCGCGGTCGATATTGGCCTCGCTTGCCGCCGAGGCGGAGATTTCGAGGCCGACCTTGCTCCACCCCGGCGACGAAGACCTGTCGCCGGGGACCCCGGTTGACCACCCCGGCGACGAAGGCCTGTCGCCGGGGACCCCGGTCGCCAGGCGAAAGGTTAGCCGCTCGACCAGCTCCGATTCCAACCCGGTCAGGCGGTCCTTGTCCACTAGCAGATCTTCAACCCAGATTTGCACTCCATCCTCGACGCGAATCATCTCCGCGCGCAGACGGAATTGCGAAGAAAAGGCGCGCAGGGTTCCGGTGAGGACCAGGTCGGCTTTGAGCGTCTGTCCAATCTGCTGGGCAGTGAATCCGCGGTGGACCAGGGTGAAAACCGAATCTCTTGCCAGCACAGACAGAGACGGGAAGCGAGCATTCGAGAGACGGGCCATTGTCTCTTCGGCTATCGCATGCCCGAGATGTTCCGGGACCGAGTACTCGTTTGCGAAAGGCAGGATGGCCAGCCGCGGAAGTACCCCGGCCGGCGGGCCGCTTTGCCGCACCACCTCGGCCGTGAAGCGGTAGCCGCGCTTGTAGACGGTCTGGATGCAGGATTCCGGCTCGAGCCGCGCGCGCAAGCTGGACAAGCACTTGGGAACGCTGTCGGTCGTTACATGTACGTCGCCCCAAAGCGCGCGTTTCAGTTGCAGGGGCGAAACAATCTGGCCGGCGCTTTCGAGCAGCAGCCGCAGCGCCGCCAACTCCTTGGGAGGCAGGTGAACCACAGCCTCGCCGCGCCAGAGCGTTCCATCGGCCTCAAGCCGGAAGCTCCCAAAAGAACAGACCATCTCTCCGCCCCCAAGACTAGGACCTGTCGTTGAGGTCCCAGGGTCTGGGGCATTGCGTGCATCTGAGATGGGTCCTCTCGTTGGAGCCAACGCGCCTCCTCGAATCTTGGGCCGCAAGTTTGCCGGTTTCTTTCCCACAAAAGCAAAGAAAAGGGAAACGTTTACAGTGGTCGCGGGAGTCTGCGTTGTGCACAACCCAGCGGGAAAAAGAAAAGCAGTGATACCAGTAAATCCCGGTGCTTCGATGAGCCCAGTATTTTTTTTGTGACCCCTTGATTATCCGCCTCCTGGGCGCACTCGTGAAGAGTCTGGATGAGAATCTCCTTATTCACGAAGTAATCCGTGGGCAATTAAATAGTAACCTTCAAGCTATCCTCTGCCATCGAACGTAACTCCTTAATTTTCTTTGTCCAGATGCGTTCCGGGCATGAGGACGAAGGCCTGCGCACTTCGACTCCGCTCAGGGCAGGCCTTGATGTCGTGCCCTGAGACAGAGCTGCTTCTTTGGAAAAACGTTTTAGTGACGCGCCAGTGAGACGCCGAGACCGGTGGTCAGAATGACGTCGTTGCTCACCGTTCCCGGTGGCGGGAAGGAGGTGTAGCTGTCATTGAAGGAGGTTACCCAGTTGAAGATCTTTCCGATCCTGGTTGAGAAGGCGGAGCTGAGAGTGAATTGATAGCGGCTCATCTCGTTCAGATCGGGATACACGTAGGCCTGCTCAGTAAAAACGCTCGAGGCTCCGATCTTGCGAGTGAACTGCTGGCCAAAATCGAGGGCGGCAAAGCTGTTCGTAGTGCTCGGCGTTGTCGCAGTGGCCGAATAACTCTCATGGGTCCAGACGACTCCGCCAAGAAGATCGAAGGATTGCCTGGGCGACTTTGCAGCGTGCCAGCCGAATCCGCCGCCGGCGATGGAGCGCAGATCCAGCTCTTGAAGCGCGTTGGAGGAGAAATCGCCGGTGCCGAAGACAAAGAGCTTGGGTTGGACGTTGTGGTCGTAGCGAAGTCCGCCGCCGGTGGCGTTGGCGCTGGTGGTGGGGACGGCGTGCTCGTTCTTGCCATAAATTGTGTTTGCGTAGAGTGCGGTCTTGTCGGTGCGGGTCGTTCGCGCTGCCGTGAGTCCAGCGCCGAAGGTGGTGGTATCCGAGTTTCCCTTGGTGAGAGCGAGGCTGACGTTGGCTGCGCCGGCCCAGGCGTGTACCCAGCCGGGATGCAGCGAGGCCTCATAGGCCTTCTGATCGGCTGGCGTGCGCAGCACGGTGACGGCTGCCGGGTCCATGGTGGAAGGACCGGAAGCGGTGGCGACGATGAGGCCTGTAGCCGTGCGCTCAACGGATGTGACGCTCAGGTTTCCTTTGGGTGTTGGCAGAATGAAGGGCTGGACGGTTGTCAGCTTTGTCACCTGCTCCCAGGTGATCGCGATTGCATCCGCGTAGGCGGTCTTGAAGGTGAGCTTGCCTCCCTCCAGTTTGATTGCCGTTCCGGTAAGCTTGTCGCCGTTCGTCATCTCCACCGTGTCTGCGTGGAGACTTGGGGCTGCGAGCACGGCAGCGAGCGCGTATGCAAAAAAGAATGAGACGAGGCGCAGCGAAATTCGTAGTGTCATGGGGGGAATCCTCTTATCTGAGATACATCTTGGGAAAGTCCTGGGATGGAGTCGAGCAAGAACTCCTTCAGCTCGATTCAATCCCTTCTCTGATGATGGTAAATCCGGGCGGATACGAAGAGAAGGAGGATAACTTCAGAAAATGAATATCAAGCTTGTTCCGGCGGCTCTCCAAGAATGCTAGGCATAGCGGGTTCTGTGTCAGGGCACGACTTCAGTCGTGCAACAAAGGCCCCAAAAAAAACGTGGGCTTTAGCCCCTGAGGGATTCTGTTCGTTCTGCGCCACTACTTTCGGCCTTAGTTGAGCCTTCACCTGAGCTAGCTTGATATTCATCCTTCAGAAAAACTTCAGACTTTGGTCAGAAGTTAAAGGATTGGAAGGTGGCAGGCTGGTACTGGACTTGTTTGCACCTGAGCTTCGTCGCGCAAGCGTCGACAGGTTTCGAGGAGAGATTGCCATGACCAAGCCTGTTTCTTACGCGCAGTGGACTCTTGAGTCTTACAGCATCGGAATGAAGTTGCGTTCGCTGCGCACCCAGAAGCGGCTCACGCTTGCGCGTCTGGCGGCCGAGACCAAGCTTTCGACGGCGCTGCTTTCCAAGCTCGAAACCGACCGCATGATTCCCACCCTGTCCACCTTGGCCACTATCAGCCGTGTCTACGGCGTGGGCATGAGCTACTTTTTTTCCGAGCCTGCCAAGCACACGCTCTCGATCACGCGCAAGGCGCACCTGCAGGGCAACAGCCGCGGTCTTGAGTCAGTGAAGATAACTCCCTTGAACGCGCCAGCGGATGGAACGCAATTGGTGGCTAAGATGATGGAGTTTCCCGCCAGCGGGACTTCATGCGTGGCGGATGCCTGTCACGGAGCCAGTTGCCTGGTGTACGTGCTGGAAGGGAAGTTGCAGTTGGATGCGGGCGGAATGAGCGAGGTGCTCGATGCCGGCGATTGCGCTTACGTGGAAAGCGAGATGGCTCTGGCCTGGAGCGCGGCAGGCAAGCACCGCTGCCGGATTCTGGCGGTGACGCCGGCCGGCCCGCGCGTGGCGGGCTGAGCTGCCACCCTAAGAAACCTCTGATCAAGTGGATGTTTTGAAAGGGCACGACTTCACAGGCTGCGGAAAAACTCGATACGGAGGGAGGCGGGGGTTTCAACCCCCGCATAAAGCCAACAGAATAAAGGTGGGCTTCAGCCCCGGAAAGATACTTTCCGCCAGTTTCACGCGAATATCCGAGTTTTTCCGCAGCCTCTTTCAGTCGTACCGCAAATGCCGCAAAATCAGTCGGGCTTTAGCCCCTGAGGAAATGCTGGTCCGCAAAATCAACTTGTTCAGAGTTTCCCTAATTCTTGACCCGCGCGATCAACTGGAATGAGTCGAGAAAGCGCGTAGCGCTGGCAAATGGCTTTCCGAGCGGTGCTGCGGTGAGCGTCTGATAGAGCGTGGTGCCCACCAGGTAGATGCGGGCCGAGAAGTGCATCGAATCATTTTCCGCCTCGAACTCCCTGCCGGGGTAGGTCCCCAGGGTGATTTTTTTCCCGCTGATCAGGTGGCCGCTGACATTTGAAATAGCTCCCTCTTGGGCGCCGTCCAGCACTTCGTTGGGGTCCCTGGTCGCAACTGCGGAGCCGTAGTCGCAAACCCCGACGAACAGCGCCGCCTCGCCTTGCTGCGCGAGATACGCTCGCAATTCAAAAGTGCCCACAGCCGTGGGAACATCCTTCTTCTGCACCTCGGGCTTGGACGCGTAGGATGCGCTGAATCCATCTTCCGGATAGCTGTAGGTCTTCCACTCCTGCGGCTGCGCGCTCGGTGCGGCGGGCGCCTGTGCACTGGTCGCGGCGGGTGCCTGAGTGCTGGGCGTTGCTGGCGTCTGTGCGTCGAGCGAGGCGGCAAACCCGAGTGCCACAACGGCAACGGCAAAGTGGCGAATCAAAATCCGGCGCGTTCTGTCGATCATTGCGAGTCTCCTTGCCTGCGAGAAGAAATCAACTTGCTGCTGGCCTTCAATTCCGGCGCCAAGGAGTCAATCGGAAATTAGCTGAGTTATGAATCGCAACTACAGCCGCTCTTCCGCAAGCCCTCAGAGAAATCGATTATAGTCCGCTTCCGCATTCGCGCGCGTTGCGGTTTGACCAGCCCTGTAGTTGGTTGCGTAAATGCGCTTTGAAAGGGCACGGCTTTAGACGTGCCGCAAAACAAGCAATAGAAATGAGGGCTTTAGCCCCTGAGGGATGTTTTTCGGCTACCTTGGTGGGGTTTATGCAAACAGTACTATTTTCGTGAATGTGCGATCAACTTGAAAGAGTCGAGGACGCGGCTCGTGTCAGGGTACCGGCCTGCGATAGGGAATATAACCATCGTCTGGTAGAGAACCCTGTCCACCAGGTAGATGCGGGTGAATGTGTGGACTTTATCGTTGTTTGCTTTGGGTTTGCCGGTTGCGCAGCCAAACTGTAGGATGGTCTGGAAATCGAGGAACCCGAAAACCATGCGACCGAACCTCAACCTGATGAAGGCAACATTGACCGGCGCGCTCGGCGGCCTGCTCTTCGGCTTCGATACGATTGTCATCTCCGGCGCCATCGATGCCCTGGTGAAGCTCTATAACCTCAGCCCTCAGAACAAAGGCCTGACAGTAGCGATCGGGCTCATCGGCACCGTGGTTGGAGCGCTGGGCGCCGGCGTGGTGGGGCAAAAGCTGGGCGGGCGCGAGACTTTGCGCATTACGGCTGTTCTGTACGTAATCTCAGCCGTTGGTTGCGGGCTGGCATGGGGCTGGCCGGCCTTCATGTTCTTCCGCTTTGTCGGAGGTCTCGGTATTGGCGCCTCGTCTGTCCTGGGGCCTGTCTACATCGCCGAGCTTGCTCCCGCCAAATGGCGCGGCCGGCTGGTGAGCGCCTTCCAGTTGAACGTCGTCTTCGGCATCATGGTCGCCTACACCTCCAACTACGTCATTCGCCTGATGCACCTGGGCTCTCTGGAGTGGCGCTGGCAGATCGGCATCTCCGCGATCCCGGCGATCGCCTTCCTGGCGCTGCTCTTCGGCATTCCCCGCAGCCCGCGCTGGTCGGCCGCGCGCAACCGCAATGAAGAAGCGCTGGCCGTGCTGCGGCTCATGGGCGAAGCCGAGCCCGAGGCCGAGCTGACCGACATCCAGAACGCATTGGCCCAGGAGCACGCTACCGCTCACGAGCCCGTCTTCCGCTGGAAGTATCGCTATCCCTTGTTTCTCGCCATCAGCATCGGCGCATTCAATCAACTGGCCGGCATCAATGCGATCCTTTATTACTTGAACAACATCTTTGCCGCGGCCGGTTTCAGTCAGGTCTCCAGCGACCAGCAGGCCATCGCCATCGGCGCCACCAACTTTCTCTTCACGCTCGTGGGCATGTCGCTGATTGACATGCTGGGCCGCAAAACATTGTTACTCATCGGTGCGGCGGGCACTGCAAGTTGTCTGGCCGGCGTGGCATGGCTCTTTCAAACGCAAAACCACCCTGGCGCGCTGCTCTGGCTGCTGGTGACTTACATCGCCTTCTTTTCTGTCTCTCAAGGAGCGGTCATCTGGGTCTATATCGGCGAAGTCTTCCCCAACGCCGTCCGCTCGAAGGGGCAAGGCGTGGGCAGCGCCAGCCACTGGTTCATGAATGCCGCCATCGCTCTCGAATTTCCCGTGGTGGTGCATTCCATGAGTACTGCGACGCCGTTTACCTTCTTCGCCATCATGACCGTTGTGCAATTCGTTGTGGTGCTGTTTGTTTATCCTGAGACCAAAGGCCAGACGCTGGAGGCATTGCAGCGCAGGCTGATGAAGGCGGAGTAGAGTCTTCCACGAAATGCGTTCTATATAATGTGAACGGAATGCCGGGGCTTATCTCAACTCCGGCCATCCAGCCAAAGCGTGAGGTCAATGATGGAGCAGACGATGGTCTCGCCCGCCGAGCAAAGCAGGGAAACGGCTCAGGCCGCGCCGGAGACTGGCCTTGCCTGGAAACCCCAGGCATTGAAGCTCGCGGAAGATTCGCCTCTCGCCGCCGCCAGTTCGCCCGAGGCCGAGGCCTTCCGTCAGGAGATCATTCGCGCCGGACACAAGCTCTGGCAGCGCCAATACGTTGACGGCAACGGCGGCAATATCAGCGTCCGCCTGGGCTCGCAGTACGTGCTCTGCACCCCCACCATGGTCAGCAAAGAAGATCTGGTGCCGGCTGACATCTGCCTCTCGGACCTCAACGGCAACATCCTGGCCGGAGATCGTACGCGCACCAGCGAACTGCTGCTGCATCTGGAGATTTACAAGGCCAACCCGCGCGCCCGCGCCGTGGTGCACTGCCATCCGCCTTACGCCACGGCCTTTGCCGTGACCGGCGCCACGCCGCCCAACGGGCTGATTACCGAGTATGAAATCTTCATAGGCCCGGCGGCGGTAGCGCCCTACGAGACTCCCGGCACCCAGGCCTTTGCCGAGACGGTGCTGCCCTTTGTCGAAGAGCACAACACCATTCTGCTGACCAACCACGGCATCGTTTGCTGGGCCGATACGGTGACCCATGCCGAGTGGCTGACGGAGATCTTCGAGACCTGCTGCAAAACTTATTTGCTCGCGAAGCAGATAGGTCAGCCGCTCAAAGTAATTCCTGACGAAAAGATCGCGGAAATCCTGGCGCTCAAGCGGCGCATGGGTCTGCCCGATGCGCGTCTGGGCCATGCTCCTCAGGCAATCGCTTCGGAGCATGGAGAGAACGCGGCAGAGTTGGAGCGGATGGTCGAGCAAGTTGTGGCGCGGCTGGAAGAGCGGGCGTGAACTGCTACAGTAGTCGTTTTTTCAAATCCTGGAAAAGTGGCGGAGACACGAAATGAAGCCATTCATAGTTTGGCGGGCCGAGACTGTAGGACGCTCTGAATATTTGATTCATCTTTTGGTAAGCGCACTCTTGTATAGCGGGTTCACTGCACTCTATCTAAAGACGGGTAAAGGCGCTGTTAAGCCTATTGCTGATGTTATTTCACTTTTGGTGATGGGCGAGTGGATACAGTGTGTAGGGAGTCGATCGCGTAACGCCGGTCTATCGCGGTGGATCTTTGGTCTATCACTCCTTGTTCCGGCGATCCTAAGTGGAACGCTTGTTCTGTCTAATTTTCTTGCCTGGCCATATGCTTTTGTGTTGTTTGTGCTTACCCAGATTCCCATCGGCTTTCTTCGCCCGAAACAGGGGCCTGTTTCGGGCGGCAGTGCCTATCCGGCCTCATAGATTCTCGATCAGAGAGTCCGCCCGAGAGCCAAAGTGTTCTCCACCAGCGCATCGATCTCCACCCGGCTGGTCCGGTGATTCACGATGGCCGCGCGAATCGCTAGTCGGCCTCTGATCCTGGTCGTCGACGGAGCAACAATCCCCGACTCCTGCAGCCGAATCACAATCTCGTCGTTGATCCGATTCGAACGCTCGGGGTCTTCTGTGCCGGAGCCGTCCTGCTTCGACGATTCCTTGCTCGACGTCTCCGTCCGAAAACGGAAGCAGACAATGTTCAGCTCGACCGGAGCCATCAATTCCAGCTCCGGCGTCTCGGCGATGCGGCCTTCGAGATAGCGGGCCAGCGCGCAACTGCGCGAGATGGACGCACCCAGCGCGTCGATGCCATAGACCTTCAGTGTGAACCAGACCTTCAAAGCGCGAAAGCCGCGCGAAAGATCCGGCCCGAAATCGCAAGGCCAGGGCGAGCCGGCAGCGAGGCCGCGCTTGGCGCGCTGCAGGTAGGCTGCCGGTGCAATGAATGCGTTTTTGTGCGCCACAGCATCGCGCACCAGGATGAAGCCGGCGTCGTAGGGCGCCTGTCCCCATTTGTGAAAGTCGAATGCGATCGAATCGGCGCGTTCGATTCCGTTGACCTTTGGGGCAAGATCGGGCGCCAGCTTCGCCAGAGCGCCAAAAGCTCCATCGACGTGAAGCCAGAGCTTCTCGCGCTGGCATAAGTCGGCCAGACCGGCCAGATCGTCGATGGCTCCGGCGTTCACTGTTCCGGCGGTTCCCACAACAAGAAACGGCGTCAAGCCAGCCTCGCGATCTCTCTGAACGGCCTCTGCAAGCGCCGCCAGATCGATGTGGCAGCCAGCATCGGTGGGAATCAGGCGTAGCGCATCGCTGCCAAGGCCGGCGATGTCCATCGCCTTGGGCACGCAGCTATGAACAGATGTGGATGTGTATGCGGTCAGACGCCTGGGTGCCGCGGCCACACCGCTCGTGCGCACATTGAATCCCAGCGCGACGTCGCGGGCGATGAGCACCGCGATCAGATTTGCCATCGAGGTTCCGGTGACGAACAAGCCACTCGCATCTTCCGGGAAGCCGAAGATCTCGGCTACCCAGCGCGTCACCTGCCGCTCGACCTCAACCGGAATATGATCGCGGCCACCGCAGTTGGCGTTCAGCCCCGCAGCGAGCATCTCCGCGATCATGCCAACGGGTGTGCCGCCGCCATTGACCCAGCCCATGAAGCCGGGATGCACATTGCCTTGTCCATAGGGAAGCACCTCGCGCATGAACTCGGCATGGACGTCGGCGAGGCTCTCGCCCTGTCTTGGCGCAGGAGACTGAAAGTGCGCGCGCACAGCGGCTGGAATCGGCTGCCAGACCGGGCGCTCGCGAATGTTCTCGATAAAGCCGAGCATGTCGTCCAGCATGCGATGAGCCTGGGCGCGGAATTCGCTCCATTCAGAAGGATTGGAGGGATCGAGGCTTTGGTTCGCTTTCGCTTCAGTGGGTTTTCCGGGTTTCCCGGCGTGGTCGATCGTGGGTGGCAACTGCGGCATTCGTTCTCCCTAAGGACTATTTTACGTGGCGCGGGCGGCTGCATTCTGCGAGTTTTTCGAGTATTGACCGAAGCACGATAGCAATAGCGGTGCAGATTCCGAATCGGCGACCAACCGATCAAAGCCGAAATTCGTAAGCGCTGCATGGACTCCGCAATACCTCTCGCGGCTACGATTGGTTTCCATGACATAGTTACCCTTCAAGGCCTCCGTCTACCCTGCTAGAATTGGGCACACGATATTGGAGACAGCGCAAAACATTATTCATGGAGTGCCGTATGTCGCTTGGATTCTCATTGTTGAAGACCGCAGATCGTTTTATGTGGTTCGAGCTTGTTTTTTACGGATTGATCTACACGGCAATAGTTGTCAACGACGACCGGAGGAGCAGCGGCCCCCACATTCTTTCCAAACAAAATACCAGACCTCCGGTTGTAATTGCGCTGGGTCATCTAGTTTTTCTCACCATGTCCTTTGTGTTATCCGAGGTCGTAAGTTCGAAGCAATTGTATTTTCCGGATTGGTTTGCGAGAGAACGAAACAAAGACCTCGCCGCCTTGATGGTGTGGTATCTACTCATCAAGTTGTTGAGCTATATCGAACGTCGTTTGCTCTGCGGCGGGCGCTTGCCGCATGGTCCAGGTTTACCTAAATCTCCTCCGGAGGAAGATGTGCCGTGAATTGTGAAAATTGAATTGCAAAGTTCATTGCACCTGAGTCACCGGCTAACCGGAGACCACACCAGTGTCGGGATAGCGATAAAGAGCGTCTTTACTGCTTTCCGTGCTACACTGTATTTGCGCTCAGTGATTTGGCCGTGAGCGGCAGCGAGCCCTATCAAGGCAAGTTTGCCCCAGCACAGATTTTCCCCCAAGCCCCTACAGCGTAACCACTTGAGTCTCCCGCCCGGTGACTCTGCTTTGGACCTTGTATTAGTCCGAGAGCCAAACGCCTTTGTATCCTTGAATGAGATCAGGCGCATTTGCCGGGAGCAAGCAGGAGCGTGGTGCCGTTCGGCATTGTGCCGTCTGGCGATGATGTAGCGTGTGGCAGCTCCGGGCCCCCTAGCACGATGGGCCAGTCTTAGCTCGACTCTTCGGTTCTCCCTTACGCAAAATTTGATATGCAGGCCTGCGCTCTTTGATGAGACCGCGCGCCTCTCAAGTCCGCTTCCGATTGCAGGCCGCTCCGAAACTGGAACGGCTCCGGAAGCCACAGGAAATGACTCTATTTTGACGACACTGTTTTCCGAGTTTTCTCTTTCGCCCGCCCTCATGGCGCGGCTTGACGCGAACAAGTTTGTAACTCCCACACCGGTGCAGGCCGGCTGCATTCCTCCGGCTCTTGAAGGCCGCGACGTGCTGGCCACGGCGCAGACCGGCACGGGCAAGACGCTGGGCTATCTCATCCCGATAGTCGAGATGATGCAAAAAGCCGAAGGCAAAGGCGCGCAGGCTCTCATCTGCCTGCCCACGCGCGAGCTGGCCATGCAGGTCGAGCAGGCCTTTCTCAAGATTCGTTCCAACTCTTCGCAGACCGTGGCCCTGGTGGTCGGCGGGATGGCCGAGCGCTCGCAACTGGAGGCCATTCGCCGTGGCGCGCGTCTGATCGTCGCCACCCCAGGACGCCTTGAGGACTATCTCAAGCGCAGGCTGGTGCGGCTGGAAGGTGTGAAGATCCTTGTGCTGGACGAAGTGGACCGGATGCTCGATATGGGCTTCCAGCCGGCCATTCAGCGCATTGCGGCGACGCTGCCCGCAGTGCGGCAGACCTTGTGTTATTCCGCCACGCTGGAAGGCGCTGTGAAAGAAGTGGCGCGTAAGTATCTCAACAACCCCGCCCGCGTCGAGATCGGCTCTGTGCTCAAGCCCGCCGAAAACGTCGAGCTGCGCACCTTTGAAGTTGAGCCGGACAAGAAGCAGGAGTTACTCGAACACCTGCTGGGCGCGGAGGCGGGCAGCTTCCTCGTCTTCGTGCGCACCAAGCACGGCGCGGACCGCGTAGCGCGCAGGCTGGTTCGCAGTGGGCACTCGGCGACGCAGATTCACGGCGACCGCTCGCAGGCCCAGCGCAACGCCGCGCTGCGCAGCTTCTCCGAGGGCCGTCACCGCATTCTCGTTGCGACAGACGTAGCCGCCCGGGGCATCGACGTGGCCAACGTGGCGCAAGTGATCAACTTCGACATGCCCAAGATGGCAGAGGACTTTGTTCATCGCGTCGGCCGCACCGGCCGCGCCTCGGCGCACGGCGTAGCCTCCACCTTTGCCGCTCCGGCAGAGCGTGGCGACCTGAAGAAGATCGAGCGTACGCTGTCGATCACGATGAAGCACTTCCGGGTAAGGTCGGCGAGCGACGTAAAAGCGGCGTAAATGCAGCTTCCAGCTCTAGCCCAGCAAAAGCGGGTGCCCTGCCTTCGGCGCAGTCAGATCGCGCAGACAGCAGGGCATCCGTTCTTTGCGTCAGCTCCCCAGGTGCGTCCAAAACAAAGCCGCGATGCGGCGGCGCGCGTCGATCGCCGGCCCGCTGCGTTCTGCAATCTGGTGAACACAACGGTCAGTTGTGGCTCTCAACTCAACCAACGCCGCCGGCAGCGATGGCCGCCCAAGGCGGTTCATCTGCCACCAATGCCCAAAATGGGAAAAATGACCCCTCGATTGAGCAGAGATTGTCCGTTGTGGAAAACCTGTCCGGCCAGGATTCGAGCAGTGGTCTAACGCCGCCGGGGCAGAGAGACCATCAAGCCCGGCCTGCCGGTTTTGACTTGAATTAGACTCGGATTGTCGCAAAGGTCGTCGTGCACAACATGTTGAAAACAGGAATTTTAATCAGAATACTGGAGCATTGATTCTGATCGGAACAAAAAGCGCTTGACAACCGATCGTTCATGGGCGTGTAATGTGCGCGGCTCTGTGGAAAGGGGATTTCTCTCAGTGTGCTTGAACGTTTTGCTACGACAGCTTAATCGTTTGAGTGAGAGAATCCTGAAAAACGGAGAAGTGCGTTTTTCTTCTTCCAAACCATGGAGAAATCGGAGCCATCCGGAGCCCTGACTGAGGACTTTTGAAATCAGGGCAGACGGGCTGGAACCGAGAGATTGCCGGGATTGCAGAGGAACGCTCCGGCAGAGAACAGCAGCAATGCACCGCTCTCCGGCACGATTTGAGGCTGGCGGCACTCCCGGCGGAGACACTGTGGAGTTGACCGGCAAGGCGGGCAGGATGGATTGAAGGATTGTGGAGCAAATTGACTTTTTTCTCGACAGTTTTACGGTGCTCTTCAACTGGCTTCATTCCTGATTACAGGGAAGCGATCGAAGAACGAAACACAAACAGAACCAACTTTGAAAAGGATGGTCACATGAGACAAGCGAGATACAGGTTCTTCCTGTTGCCGTTGTTTTTCGTGCTGGCATGCGTGGGAGCTTTTGCGCAGGCCAACTCGGAAGTCACCGGCATCGTTACAGACCAAACCGGGGCCGTCGTCGCGGGAGCGAATATCAAGCTCACCGAGCCGACAACCGGCTTCACGCGCGACGCAGAAAGCGGCCCCACCGGCCTGTATGACTTTTCCGGCCTGAACCCCGGAAATTACAACATCAAGGTTTCGGCCAAGGGTTTTGAGAGTTTTCAGCAGACCTCCATCGTGGTCAACGTTTCCGGAACCTTCCGCGTCGATGTCAAGCTGACGCTGGGCAAAGAGACTGAGACCATCAGCGTGGTCGCCGATGCCCTTGCGGTGCAGACCGACTCCAACGTGGTCAGCACGCTCATCAACTCTGAAGAGATCACCTCCATCGCCACCGAAAACCGCAACTTTGTCGGTCTGGCCGCTCTCGGCCTGGGCGTCAGTTCGGCTCTGCCCGACAGCAACACGCCCGGATCGGTTGGTTCCAACTTCACCATCAGCATCAACGGACTGCGCCAGAGCCACAATATCTGGCTGATCGACGGCGGCGAGTCAGATGACCGCGGCGGCGCCGGCGGCATGCAGATTCAGCCTTCACAGGACGCCATCGCCGAGTTCTCGATGTTGACCTCCAACTATCCTCCCGACTACGGCATCTCCTCCGGCGCCACCATCAGCCTCTCGCTGAAGAGCGGCACGAAGGCCTTCCATGGCACGGCCTGGGAAGAAAACCGCAACACCGACTACGACGCCAATGAGCCCTTCAACAAGAGTACGTCACCCGTTACCGCCAGGCCGACGGTGAAGTACAACATCTACGGCTTCAACGTGGGCGGCCCGGTCTTTGTTCCCCACATGTACAACTCCAGCAGAAACAAGACCTTCTTCTTCTGGAACGAAGAGTGGCGCAAGACGACCGGCCTGGCTACGGGCACACAGGACACGATTGACCCAGCCGATATTCCGAAGGCTGGCACGGATCTCGTTTACACGCTGCCTAAGTATGCCGCCAAGGCCAGCATTACCGGCTTGGTGGTTCCGAACGTTGCATGCCTCGGATGCGATCCCAAGAATCCCACAAACGACTCCGCATACTATGAGAACGTCTTGAAGCCGTTGGGTCTGATTCCTGGACAGCCCTTCCCGGACAACACGATTCCTAATTCACTCTTCGACAAGAACGCGGTGACTTACCTTACTTCGGGCATTCTTCCCGCGGCGAACGTAACCGGCGCTGACCAGGCCACTGCAAGTCTCTCGCTCCCCTTGAAGATTCGCGACGACATCGTTCGCATCGATCACAACTTCAATGACAAGTGGGCGATTCTGGGCCACTACATCGGCGACACGGAGAATGAGAACGAGCCGGGTCCGGAACTTGGCTGGTCCACTGCACGCTACAACACACTGACCAGCGTCATCTCCTCTCCCTCGCACAGCGCTGCTATCAAGCTGAGCGGCGCCATTACGCCCAACCTGCTGGTGGAAGCCGGCTTTAACTACGACGGCAACCAGATCGACATCGTTCCCAGCTCTAACAGCTTCCTGCCCTCCGCCTGGACCGTCGCTCCGGTTGTCGATGCCTATAAGATCACCCGGAAAGTTTGGCCGGCGATGAACTGGAACAGCACCCTGCCTTACAGCGGCGGCGGCGGCATCACGGAAGACACAGGCACCGAGCCCTACCACAATGCGGCCCAGGACTACGAGCCGAAGCTCGACGTCTCGTACACGTTGGCCAAGCATGCCTTCAAGTTCGGAGTCAGCTATAACCGCTACACCAAGAACCAGATGCTCTATGGCGATGAGCAGGGCAGCTACACCTTCGGCTCGTTGACCGGCGACACCCTGATGGATACCCTCCTGGGCCTGTCCACCGGCTACAGCCAGCCTCTGGCAGCACCAATCCGCCACTACGTCAACCAGACTCCCTCGGTCTATGCGATGGATAACTGGCACGTTACCCCGCGCCTGACCTTGCAGATTGGAATCCGCTATGACGCCCTGCCGCACGCTTGGGAGCGTCAGAACTACCTCGGCAACTTCAATCAGACCACCTACCTGACCGGTGCTGCCGATGCTCCCATCTGGAGCCAGGCCGGCACCATTGACGCGTCCAGCCCGCATCTATATGAGTTCGCGGGTATCCAGTCCTACATCAACGGCACCAATCTTGCAGGTAAAAACGGCTATCCCGTGGGCGTTGTCACCAACGACTACAAGACGCTGCAACCCCGCGTAGGCTTCTCCGAGGATCTCTTCGGCAACGGCAAGACCGTTGTCCGCGGCGGCTTTGGAACCTTCTACGAGCGCATGCAGGGCAACGACGTCTTCGGCGTCGCCACCAGCGCGCCCTTTAACCCCTCGCTCAGCCTCGGCGACAACATCTTCAGCACTCCTGGAACGACCTGGAACACAATCGATCCGAGCACCAAGACGGGTGTGGCGATTACGCCGACTGAACTGATCTTTGCGGGCAGCGGCGACAGCATCGCCCAGACCTACAAGGCTCCCGCCGTGGCAATGTTCTCGCTCGGTGTGCAGCGTGAAGTGCTGCCTTCGCTGGTGTGGGTTGTCCAGTACATCGGCAACGTCGCATGGCACCAGAACGTCATCGACAATGCTCTCAACAGCCTGTCGCCCAGCATTGGTGAAGTAAACGTCGCTGCTCCCACCGCGGCGCCAAACATGCAGGATGCTCGCTGCGTTTCCGGCGATAGCAACTCACAATACAACCCCAATAACCTTCCCTCGGGTTCGGCCCTTCCTGATGACGGCTGCAAAGCCGGATTCAACAACTACGGCGGCCAGAACGCATTCCGTCAATTCCCTGGCTATGCCGGCATCAGCCAGGATCAAAACAACACCAACGGCAACTACAACGGCTTTCAGACCGGTCTTCGCATCCAGAATCGCTGGGGCCTGAGCGGCGAAATCGATTACACGTACTCGCATGAACTCGATATCACCAGCTACGACCGCACGAACATCGACAACCCCTGGAATCCAAAGTTTGACAAGGGTTCTGGCGCGCTTGATCGCCGTCAGATCCTCAGCATCAACTACATCTACAATCTGCCGTTCTTCAACAAGGGCCAGGGTCTGGTTCACTCGATCGCCGGCGGATGGCAGATCGCTGGTACCGTGATCGATCAGACCGGCGTGCCTTTCCCAATCGGCTTGAGCACACCCGGCGGCTACGATCCAGTCGGCTTGGACGGCGGTTACTCCAACCGTCCGAATATCACCAACCCCGGCGTCAAGATGCACTACAGCAAGACGCGGAGTAATTACTTCGACGCCACCCGCATCGATAACAATGTTGTGCCCTCCTGGGCGGGCGGACCCAACCTCGGCTTCGGCAACATGAGCAAGGACGCAGTGGTCGGACCCGGTCGCGTGAACTTCACCACGTCTCTCTACAAGTCCTTTGCGATCTACGAGCAGGCTCGTTTTGAGATGCGCTTCGAGTCGTTCAACACCTTCAACCACACCGAGTTCAACAACCTCAACACGGACGGTTCAGTCAACAACACTTACGATCCCCGCCAACTCGAACTCGGCGGCCGGTTCGTTTTCTAAACTCAACCCTTAACCGGGGCGCGGCAGGCAACCCCTGCCGCGCCCCTTTTCTTTTGAGTCGCCCACCGGCTTCGCCGACCCGCGGTGCATGAAACTGTAGCGCCGGCCTCCCGGCCGGCTGCAACGTGGACCTCCTGGTCCACTCTTGTTTCTTTGTAGCGAATGAATGCCCGGCTTCAAATAAGCCCGGCTTAAAATAAAATGGACTGGGAGCAACAGTAGGTCGAGCAATGCGATTGCGATTCTTCCTGATATTCACGATGGCCGCGGCGATGACCTCCGCTCACTTCCTGGGGCAGGCATCAAGCGCGCCAGATCAACAGCGGCAGGCAGCGCTGGTCCTCGAGCAGCAGGGCAACAACTCTGAAGCCGAGGCCGCGTGGCGCCTCTACCTCGAAGCTCATCCGTCCAGCCCGGAGCCTTATGCGCATCTAGGCTTGCTTGAGGCGCGCCAGGAACACTTCAAGGAAGCCGTTCCGCTCTATCGCAAGGCCCTGGCGCTGGGTCCGGCGGTTCCCACCCTGCGCATGAATCTTGGCCTGGCGCTCTTCAAAAGCGGCGAACTCGAGCAGGCCATCGTGGAATTCCAGGTTCTTCTCAAGGGCCAGCAGCCCGGCTCAGCCGAGGGCCAGCGCCTGACCATCCTGATCGGGATGGCCCATTACGGACTAGCCGAGTACGCCAAGGCGATTCCTTTTCTTCGCCAGGCAGCAGCGAGCGACAAGCAGAATCTGCCGCTGCGGTTGTCCCTGGCGCATAGTTGTCTGTGGACCAGGCAGTACCAGTGCGTGCTGGATACCTATCGCGAAATCCTGACGCTCGATGCGGAGTCGGCCGAGGCCGATATGCTGGCCGGCGAGGCGCTGAATGCGATGAAAGACAATAGCGGCGCAATCGAGCAGTTTCGCGCCGCGCTAAAGGCCGATCCCAAACAGCCGGACGCGCACTTCGCCTTGGGCTACCTGCTGTGGATCCAAAAGCAGTACGCCGAAGCGGTGAGCGAGTTTCAAGCCGAGCTCGACAACAATCCGAATCACCTTCAGGCCATGCTCTATCTGGGAGACTCGCAGGTGGAGTTGAAGCATCCGGAGATCGCCCTGCCGCTGCTGGAAGAGGTCTTGCGAATCGACCCAGGGCAGGAGATGGCTCATCTCGATCTGGGCATCGTCTATGTCGATACGGACCGCAAAGATGACGCCCTCAAGGAGTTGAAAGAGGCCGAGCGGATGGCCCCAGAGGACGTGAACGTTCATTGGCGTCTGGGACGGCTTTACCGCTCGATGGGCAGGAAAGACGAATCAAAATTCGAGTTGGACAAGGCCAGCAGCATCACCAAGGCCACTGACTCCGCACTGGTTGACAAGATAAACGGCGCTCCCGCCAAGGCAGATCCGGCGCAACAACCCACAGCTCCAGAGAAATAAAATCTGAAGGCTTCCTGTCAGCGCAGCAGCACGCCCGATGAGGTGTAGCTCTCGCCCTCAACCTCAGTTATAACCTCGGGGAACTCGGTCGTCTCGGTCATCGCCTCGATCGCTCCGTCCAGCAGCAACACCGTATCTTCCACCTTGCCGCCCTGCGCCGAGGGATTCCACGCAAACACCTGGCGGTCCAGAACCACCTCTGCTCCATTCGGAGCCGCAAGCCACTCTCTCTCTCCATAGCCGGTGGCGCCGCCCTGGTGATGCAACTCCTCCGCGCCGGCAAAACCTGCCGCGGCGTAGGCATCCTTCGCAACAGCAAACAAGTGTGCCGCGGTAGCTCCGGCGCGCGTGGCATGGAGCAATGCGGCATTGACCTTCGCCGCGGCTTCGAATCCGTCAGAAAGACTCTGCGGCATCGAGCCGAAATGAACAAAGCGTGTCATGGAAACGACCAGGCCCCATTTTCGCGCGCAGAGATTCACCATTCCAAAACGCTCCAGCCGTCCGCCTCTCGGCAGAGCATGTTTGTACTTGAGAATTCGGTCGTCTACCGCCATCAGCAGCACGGAAGGAAGAATAGCCCTCTGAATCAGCCGCGAAGCGGTCATCGCGCTGATTTCGTGCTCGGTCACGCCGGGCTCAAGATGCAGCACCACGTCTGCTACAACCCGCGCCGTCATGGAGCCCAGCAAACGATACCGCTCGATCTCCTCGAGCTGCAATTGGCTGCGCAGCGCCCCAAGACTGACGGCTTCGCAGCCTGCCTCATGAGTGTCGGCGCCGATCACGCCGGCAGCGGCCAGGCCACGCGCTGCTTTGGCAAGATCGCCGTCGGTCCACGGCAGGACGACTGGTTCAAAGGGCAGCCCGCCGAACTCTTCATCGTGCATTCTTTGCGCTTCATTGTCGGTTGTCAGATAGTAGCTGCTTCCGTCCTTGCGAACGAAGACGGCGGCGCTGCCCGTCGCGGCGGGAATAGCGACGCGCATGTCCACCTGGCCGGCCGTGGCCCACGCAACGTTTTCATGCCTTCTCAACAACAGACCGGCAAGGTTGCTCTTCTCCATGAACTCGACGAGCTGTTGCTTCTTAACGCCGATCTCATCTTGAATAGATTGCGATGCTCTCGCGCCTGGAGTCTGCCATGCCGTGCTCATCTTTCTTCTCCATTCCGTCCTGGTCAGAATCTCTGCCTTCGAGGCAGAATCGAGCTGGCGGAAACTGCTTATCCAATCTGTTTGAGCGCCGGATAGATCGCGCGATAAAGCTTGTATTGCTGTTGGAGCTTGTCCGATGCGGCCTTGTCGACGTCAACTACCGATGCGACATGCACGATCTGAGCGCAGGCGTCGTCGACCGATGGCCAGATGCCCGCGCCGACTCCGGCAAGCACTGCCGCGCCATACGCGCAGCCCTCTTCCGCGGCAAGCAGCGAGACGGGTTTCGCGTAAACGTCAGCCTGGATCTGGCGCCACAATGGTGAACGCGCGCCGCCTCCGCCCAGGCGGATATCGTTCACTGGCACGCCGATCTCGGCGAAGATTGTGAGCGAATCTTTCAAGCTGAAGGCCACGCCTTCGAGAACGGCGCGAATGATATGGCCGCGTCCGTGGCTGGCAGCGAGGCCAATCAGCGCCGCGCGAACGTCAGAATCAAGATGCGGTGTCCGCTCACCCATCAGATATGGCGCCCACATCACGCCGTCGGCTCCCGCTGGGATTGCCGCGGCTTCCTTGGTGAGGCTGTCGTAAGGATCGCCGGCCGGGCTGCCAATGGTTCCAAAGGTGTCGCGGATCCAGCGCAGAGAAAGCCCTGCGGCCTGGGTCACTCCCATCACATGCCAGCGATTCGGAATCGCATGACAGAAGGTGTGCAGGCGCCCCTTCGGATCGAGAAACGGCTGATCTGTTGCGGCAAAGACAACGCCGGAGGTTCCGATTGTCGCGCTCACATCGCCAGCCTTGACGATGCCCATTCCGATGGCGCCGCCCGCCTGATCTCCGGCTCCGGCGACCACCGGCGTGCCTTCGGCCAGACCCGTGGCAAGAGCCGCGCTCGCGGTAATTCTCCCCACAATCTCCTGCGATTCAAAGACCTCGGGCAGGCAACTGGCATCGAGGTGCGTGCCTTCCACCATCTCCTGCGACCAGCGGCGATGGGCGACGTCGAGCAGCAGCGTGCCGGACGCGTCAGAAACGTCAATGGCCCGCACGCCCGTCATCTGCAGGCGCACGTAATCCTTCGGAAGCAGGAAAGAACGGAATCTCTTCCAGATCTCCGGCTCATGGGTGCGAACCCACATCAGCTTGGTCAGGGTAAAGTTGGGCAGCGCGGGATTCGAAGTCAACTCCACCAGCCGCTGCTCGCCGACGGTCTCATTCAGCACGCGGCACTCCTCCGCGGTTCGCTGATCGCACCAGATCAGCGCGGGCCGTAGAACCTCTTCGTTCTCGTCGAGCAGGACTGCGCCATGCATTTGCCCGGCCAGGCCGACCGCGGCAATCTCGCTTTTAGAGACTCCGGTCTCCTTCAGAAGTTTGCCGATCGCCTTCTGGCATGCATTCCACCAGTCGCGCGGATCCTGCTCGGCCCATCCATTCTGCGGTGATGCAAACGGCGCATGTTCATGCGTCGCCGACCCGAGCAGACTGCCTTTTTCGTCAACCAGGACCGCGCGCGTACCGCCCGTGCCTACGTCGATGCCGATGATCTTCTGTGTCATTGATCTTCACTCTTTCTGGCGGCAGAGGCTTCTGCTGCAATCTTTCTCAGTTCCGGCAGTACATGGCCGATCTGCGCGGGTTCCGCATTCGCCGAACCAAATGCAAAGTAAAGCGTCCGGAAGAGCGGATAGAGTCTTCCATAAACAGCCGCCGCCGCAGGGTCGGGCGCATAGGTTTTGTTCGGAAGGCACATCTTCTTCTGTGCCTCTTCCACCGATGAAAAGGCTCCGGCGGCCATCATTGCAAAGATGCCCGATCCG
>Ga0302140_10002101_pt1 | contig 25952 bp, 17 predicted proteins | sample I_Bog_E1_1_FD_202095 | JGI IMG/M metagenome (GOLD analysis project Ga0302140, IMG submission 202095) | Peat permafrost microbial communities from Stordalen Mire near Abisko, Sweden - I_Bog_E1_1 | ecosystem: Environmental > Terrestrial > Soil > Wetlands > Peat | place: Sweden: Abisko, Stordalen... | reverse complement strand
CGAGTCCGCCACCAACCCCCGCCGCATCTTCGAGAATTCCGCGCTTAAAGAGCTTGCCGAAAGCATTCGCGTTCAGGGAGTGCTTTCTCCGTTGCTTGTCCGGCCTTTGAATGAACGCAGTTTTGAAATCGTTGCGGGAGCCAGGCGCTATCGCGCCGCACAGATGGCCGAGGCCGAAACCGTTCCTGTGCGCATCGTCAATCTTACCGACGCCGAGGCATTGGAGGCGCAGTTAGTCGAGAATTTGATTCGCTCCGATGTGCATCCGATGGAGGAGGCCAACGGATTTCGCGCTCTTCTCAACTTGGAAGAGCCGAAATACTCCATTGAACAAATAGCCGCCCGAACAGGGAAGTCACCCGTCTTCGTGGCCTCACGATTGAAATTGACTGAGCTTTCGCCCGTGGTGGTCGAAGCTTTTTACCGCGAGGAAATCGGCACTGGACACGCTCTTTTACTTGCGAAGTTACAGCCCGCGCAACAAGAAGAGGCGCTCAGTGCCTGCTATCAGGAGCAGTATGGAAGCAACAACAAGTCGAAGCGCACTCTGTTACCCGTGCGGCATCTGCAACAGTGGATTGAGCACAACATCCTCTTGGAACTTGCATCCGCGCCGTTCTCAAAGAAAGATGCTCAGCTTGTGCCAGAGGCTGGTTCTTGCGTCGAGTGCCCGAAGCGCACCGGGCATAACAAGCTACTCTTCGCGGACATGGGAACAGGGCAGAAAGATTCATGCTCGGACCCGAAATGCTATGCTGCAAAGTTGGACGCGCACATCCGGCAGACCATTGCAGCGAAACCGAAGGTGGTACAAATCAGCACGGCCTATGGCCAGCAGAAGGAAGGCAGCACCACGATACCGCGCAACAAGTATGTCGAAGTCCGGCAGGAGAAGCCCAAGACGAAAGAAGAGGCTACACGCCCGGAGTTCAAGACGTGCAAATACACCACCGAGGCCATCGTCACAGAAGGTGGCGAGAAGGGCGAAACTCGCAAGGTATGCACACAAACAGATTGCCCGGTGCATCACCCGAAGAAGCAGTTCAGCGCGAGCGCTTCCAATTCAAATGCCGAGGAGCAGAAGCGCCGCCGCGAAGAAGCACTCGCCCAGGCGACGGGAATCCGCACCCTCGCCGCCATTGTCGCAGCGGTGCCGGTGCGGTTGATGAAGCGCGATCTGCTTTTCGTGGTCGAACGGTTGGCTGCATTGCTGGACGAACGCCGTTTGGAGATTGTCGCCCGTCAACGTGGCATCAAGAAGGCAAAGGACAGCGACTCTATCGGGAAGTTATTTACTGCCTACTTGCGCCGCGCAGAGGAAGGAGCGTTGAGCGGCTTGCTGGTAGAAATCACCATCCTACATGCGGCCACCCGGCAGACCGCCGCACAGGTGCTCCGCGATGCTTGCACCGCGTACAAGGTGGATGTGGACGCTATCAGCCTCAAGGTCAAGCAGGAGTTTGCCGCGAAGGAGAGAGCCAAGCTGGCACCGAAGCCGGCAGTGAAAGCAGTACCGGCGAAAGTCAGAAAATCGGCTTAGATCAGGAATCTATTCGGGGTCTGCTTCGGCAGACCCCATTTTTTCGTGCGCCCGTCTTCCCACCCTGAAGGTCGCTCCTCAAGATCGGAGCGCCATGATTTGCCCACCCGACGGGCTTGAAAACGAACCAAGCAGAACGAAACGCAATGGTTTGGGCCTTCTTGGCGTTCATACGGGAAGAAAAACTCCGCGCGGAGAGCATAACGTGGCTGCTTATTTCCTTTCGTTCTGCTCAATCCAGCTAGCTAATCGTACAAGCGCAGGTTGGAGGCGCTAAAATGTTCCCAACCGACTTCAGACCCCTAAGAGTCCCTAGAACCTCCAACTTGTCGGGGTGTCAACCCCACGATTACTGAACCTGCTCTGGACTGTCGAGCCGAAGTTCTGGAAAGGCACAATCCCTCGATGCATGACGTTGCAGTCCCATTCACCTCGGTCCACACTATTGCACTGATCCTTTGGGGCTGCTACGGGCTAATTCTGGCTACCCTGATGATGCTGGTGTGGTTATGGCTGTCTCGCACTAACTTAGAGTCTCAGATAGCACTTTTGGCCCGGACTATGGGAATAGTCCCAGAGGACAGTTCACAGGAGCGGCGCAACGGGTTGGCCCTAGAACGATTGGATAGGATTCGCCAGAATTGCGCTGCGCTCAAGGGCAAACCATGGGAATGGTGGAATCGGATTGACGAGAAGATAGAGCCTTATGTCAGCCCCGAAGATGCTGAAGGATGGTTTCTGACCGAGAATCCTCGTGCAGCACTTCCCTATGAAGTGGTCGTGGGTCGGAGCTTTCCCGCTGCAATTTTCGGAGCATATCCAGGCATTCTCACAGCCTTCGGGTTGACGCTAACCTTTCTGGCGATTCTTTTGGCATTGATGAATGTACATTTCAATAAAGGAAACGCCAGCGAACCAGTCAGCGGAATGGAGCAATTAATTAATGGATTGTCGGGCAAATTTCTGAGTTCCATATTCGCACTTGTCCTTAGCATCATATTTACCATTACGGAACGTTTTTCAGTGAGACGGATAAAGGAATCCTACGAGCATATGCTCTCGACGATTTCAAAGACTATTCCTTTCCTCCATACATCCCGAATACTGCTGGACATTCATCGATTTTCTGCCAAACAGACGGTTTCTGTCAGCAATATAAGCAGCGAGGTAGTAGATCGGCTCACAAACGCATTCAATGATCGGGTGGTACCAGGCCTGGCCTCGGGGATGTCGTCCGGCGTGGCGGAGAAGTTGCAGAATGAATTCCGCCCGACGATGGAACGGATGGTCGGTTCGCTTGATGCTCTGCAATCTGCAATTGTTCGGCTTGAGTCTGAAAAGAAGGATTCAGTGACCGGCGAGTTCGGGAGAATGATCGACATTTTGAAAGAGTCAATCGGCGACGCACTGTCCAGTATGGGCGAACAGTTCCGAGAAGCTCTGTCGGGATCTGCGAAAGACGAGTTTGGAAACGTTCAGGGAACACTCGAAGCAACTCGCCATGTCTTGACAGAAATGAATGGCCAGTTCGCTCAAATGCAAACGGCTCTTGGCGTGATTATCGCAAAAGCCGAGGAGACTACAACAGGTCAGCTTGAATCTGGAAGAAAGCAAGCCGAAGAATTGAATGCCCTGATGCATGGACTGATGACCAAACTTCAGGAGACGGCAGAACAGAATATCAACAGTGTCCAGACTCAGCTCACAAGAGTTGTCAGCGATCTGACGGACAACGTCACTAAACTATCCGTGGACATGATGGACGCCTCCAAAGACATGGCACGTCATTCGCAAGAGTCTGCGAGCAGCATAATCGAAAAGACAGATGCTTGGTCTGAGGCGACTGCAAAGCGGCTGGAATTTCTGCTAGCCAACATCGAGAATCGAAGCGAGGACTTCAAGAGAGCAAGCGAGGCATTGCTTGAGGCAAAAACGTTTATGAGCAATCTTCTCACGCAGAATGCAAACGCTCTCAAACAAATGCAAGATGCAAGTCTCAACGTCCAGACCTATAGCAAGGGGCTTGCGGGGCAATCTGATTCATTGAAAGCGATCAGCGGCGACCAGGCGAAGGTTGCAAGCCAGTTACTCTTGACATCTGGTGGACTGAAATCCTTGTACGATCAGCATCAACAACAACTTGGGGAGTACCGGAGAACCGTTGCAGAGTACAAGGATGTTGTAGACAATTTGCATGAACCGCTTGCAAGAATCATGAAGGCCACCAGTGATGGACTCAGAGATTACAACCAAAGCGTTGAAAAGAACTTCAACAAGATCGTTGAAATCGCAGACAAGCTGGTTCCCAAGGCGGCCAACCTGCTAAGTGGCCAAATCGACGATCTTGGCGAAAAGCTCGAAGAGCTTTCAGATGTTATAGCAAAGACGGTGGAGCGTTCCAATGGAAGACCGCGATAATTCCGAACATTTGAGTAGCTCGCTGACGGACCTGATGACCTCATTGATGGTCATTTTCATTTTGCTGCTGCTGGTATTTATCAGTCATACCGCGAGTAAAGATACGGCGCTTCGGGATACGTTACTCGCCAAGTTGCAAAAAGATTTGATACCGCAAGGGAAAGATAGAACGCCTCAAGGCCTTAAAGATAATTCAATCACAAAAGACGATAAGAACCCAGATGCCATTCTTGTTGTCGTTCCCAATAATCTGATGGGATTTGATAATGAGAAATCAACCCTCAAGAACGATGGACAGCAGTTTCTTCAGGCGTTTATTCCGAAGATTGCAGATATCCTATGCGACGCAAACTATGGCGTAGACTCGATAGTCGTTGAAGGGCAGACGGATAAGAATAAATGGCAGGGATATTCTGATCAAGAGAGTGTGAACAAGAATCTTACGCTTAGTCAGCAGCGTTCTATGGCAGTTGTAGCAGAAGCATTGGCCGATCTAAGCGGCAAAACGAGACCTTGTTTTTTAGAAAAGCTATCTGCAACGGGTCGAGGGGATCAAGAAGCAGTTCGACCAGATGGTCCTGGCCGAATTGCTTCCGAGAAAGCCGACGAACAGAGCCGACGGGTAATCTTCAAGATTCATGTCAAAGCGCAGGATGCAAAACCAGCCGATGAGGAGCTGAGAAAGTGACGCAGATCAGCGAAGCACTTAACCGCCTGCAACTAGACATTGCCGAATTTCGCCAGTCAACGGTTTACCGCCCCGTTGACCCGCAAACATATTTGCGTCAGTTAAGCCGAACAATAGAAGTACTTGAGAAGAAGAGTGATAATGTAGCCGTTCCCAAACCCGTCCTTGATCCCGAGGAAGTATGGGCCAGATGGCGCAAAGAGCAATACGCATTTGATAAACTCGATAGCCGAGAAAAGCGCACCCTCTGTATCTCGCCCGAAACAGCCACTAGGGCAAAGTTGGTTGAGGCTCTCAAGGGTGATCCAGAAACATTAAAGCGCTTGACTACTTTTAATGGATTTGTCCAGGGATACTTCGCAAAGTGGCGGAGTATGGACAACCCAGAAGCCATTGAAAAACTCATTCACGATTTACTCGAACAAGGAAGAATTCCTCGAAAGAGCAGAGTCCTTGATGTCTGGAGGCGTTCACTGTTTTTATTCTCGGCACTTGCGTCCCAGCGCCTTGCCGAGGTGATTACCCGTGATCGAAAGCCTATGAAGCAGGCTTGTGGTGAGTTCTTCATCGACCCGTCAACTTCACTTATTGCGGACACTCACAAACGGGCGGCTGAAATGTTTGTTAAGGGACTTATATCCAAACAGAGCTTTATCAGTGAACCAGAGGCTGTCAGAGACTTCCGGTGGGTGTTTGATAACCTTCTCGGGGTTGGCTTGCACCCCGTTACGTATCGTGCAGTTATGAGTGATCTGATAAACAGTCAATTGCCAGCACGAATGTTAGGTTTTCAGAAATCAATGGTAGAAGTCATACATGGAGATGAGCGCCTCGGCGACCCACGCTTGGCCGGGAATGCTCCAAACTGGCGTACCGTTCCCCAAGACGCTAAAGAGAAGTTTCTTGCTTGGCTCGCGCAGGAAACTCTTCAGTTCTTCTTCGATACTCTGGTCCCAAGCAATGATGAAAATAGGAGAAGGGCGAAGTTCTGGCTTGAGTATGCAAAGAAGCAGGGTAAGATCAAGGACTTTCAGGTGGCGGTGTCGGACGATGATGTTTACAGGATTAAAGCCAGCAGGGCAAAGACAGTCCCCTCATACTCACGAGTCACTGGTGGGAACACAAGTGCATTCCTCATGGTGTTTGAAGGCTATGGAAAGGGCTATGTTGTTATTGAGTTCAGTGAAACTGGTAATGCCGCTTATGTCTATACGAGAGAGGAATTCGAGTCGAGTGGCGTCAAGCTGCGGTCATACTCGTTTCATTTAACGGCCGACCTCAAGCGCAAAGGCAATGAGGAGATCAGGATTATTCACAATGGGGAATGGGAGTTGAAAGCCCGTAGGACTCTTTCAGAATTGGGAATTCGACCTTGACACTGGTATTGAAACAATTCGGAACAGAGGTGACACTGATCGCCGACACAGGCGCACTGTTCATCCAGAGCATATCCATGATTGATTGGACGCGGCCTGAGACGTGGCCGGCTGATGCCTTGGAAACTGGTTCCGGCAGACGCACGGCATATGAAGTTGCATCCTTGCTAGAAATGGGCCTCGCTGAAAATGATCGTGATACAGTGAGTATCCCGTATAGAAATGTTCCCGAAATCGAGGCAGAGGAATTTAGGCTAATAACCGCTTTTGCTGTGCCAAGCCCGTTTCTACTCAAGATTGATCGATTCAGCGATATTGGGCGTCCTGATTTCAAGTACAAGTACCAATATCTACTCGGCGCACAGCAAGTTCCTCTGGATCGCTTTGGATTCTATCTGAGACGCACTTCCACCCATGAGGTATTTCTGCTGGATGAACGAATGTATTCATTACTTGAAGCAATGGACACATTCAACATACTTTCGCCGGAAGAGAAAGGGGCGCAGAGGAGCTGGTCAGACTTTGCGAATATCAAACGATGGGCTGTCGAGATCAACGCAACCCTTGACGCCACACTTCTCAAAAACGATGTAATCGTTCCATCTTCAATCGGACTCGATTTGTATGAGGATCAAGACGGTTCACTTAGTTTCATCCCGACCTGCCCAGAGCTTGAAGACAAAAGCGATTTTCGCGCTGTGTTTGAACGGAATAGCGGTGTTGAAGGCTTCTATTCCTTGGACCGTCCAGGGATGGGAAAAGTGCGCATCGTTCTTACCGAGAAGCAGAAGACTGTATTGGGCCGAATGAAACGAGTGCAGCGTGTTACTGGAGAGGTTAAGGAGAGGCTCACAAGTGACCCCGGCTCTATTTTCGACGGCATTGCTGGAGACGTAGAGCTTCCGTATAGTGACCGAGTCATTGGAATTGGAGAATACGAGTTTGTTTCTGTGCCCAAGGCCACTTCGGATGAAGGCGCGATGTCCGGTCTCTTCGGAGATATGAAGGCATCGGAGTCAGGCTCGGTCCAGCAGCCTGACAATGAAGAATGTGGACTAGATAAGCCTGCAAAGAAAACTCTCTTGATCGAAACAAATGATGAATTCGTTCGACAAGATTACATAGACGAATCTGAACTCGCTCGTCTCGGCACTTCAGTTGTCCACTATGAGCGACCGACCTCACTTTCCAATGATTATGATCTCAAGGCACACCAGCGCGACGGTGTTCAGTGGTTGCAGACATGCACGAGGATTGCAGACCGCAGGGGAGTATTGCTCGCAGACGATATGGGGGTTGGAAAGACCCTTCAAATTCTCGCATTTCTTGCTTGGGCGATAGAGTCCGGCCGGTTTCCTGATCTCTCTTGCTCAAAGCCGCCATTCCGACCGGTCCTGATCGTTGCTCCGCTCATTCTGCTGGAGACGGAGACTTGGCAGAACGAGATGAAGAGGTTCTTCCTGGACAACGGAGAAGTGTTTGGTAACGTATTGCCTCTTTACGGACCAGAACTGCGCGGATATATACGAAAGGATGCGGAGGCCAGAGAAGAAATTGTCGCGAAGCCGATCCTGAACCTTGAGCGCATCCAGCGAAATCAAGTCGTAATTACGAACTATGAGGCAGTCCGTGATTATGAGTTCAGTTTTGCTTATTGCCCAAACGGGAAATCGCTTTGGTCAATCGTCATCACAGATGAAGCGCAGGAGTATAAGACTCCGAATTCCAAGATTTCTCACGCGATGAAGGCACTGAAGCCGGATTTCAGAATTGCTTGTACGGGCACTCCGGTTGAGAACAGACTGCTTGATATGTGGAATTTGTTCGACACGATACAGCCTGGATTGCTTGGCTCGGCAAGGGAATTCTCACAAGCGTATGAAGGCCGCCGTGACGACTCGTTCGCTGACTTGAAAACCCGCCTTCTGTATCAGAAGCCCAATGCTTTCTTGCTTAGGCGAAATAAGTCCGAGGTGCTCGAATTACCAAAGAAGCATGAACGCAAGCTGGAATGTGTCATGTCAGAGGCAGAAGTGCTGAAGCATCAGGGACTGACTGAAGGGTTAAGCGCCGCAAGGCGGTCAAAGGGCAGGTTGGAGCTGTTGCAGAGATTCGCGCGTTTATACCAGCACCCGCTGCTTTTGGATGGTGATGGGGATGAGTTCTCAGTTCAAGAACTCAAGGCGCAGTCATCAAAGCTCCGTGAAACTCTGGCAGTCCTTCATCAAATTCGCCAAGCTGGCGAGAAGGCAATCATCTTTGCTCGACATAAAGCGATGCAGCGGATACTGGCAAGAGTCTTGAGTTTGGAGTTCAATAGGCCTGTACGAATTGTGAACGGGGATACTCCACACTCAGGCCGTCTTAGTAAGGCAGGAGGAGAAACCAGGAGCGGCATTCTCGGGGACTTTAGGAAATCAACTGGTTTTGACGTGGTAATTCTTTCGCCTTTCGTCGCAGGTGTTGGTTTAACCATCGTGGAAGCAAACCATGTTATCCATTACGGACGTTGGTGGAACCCAGCAGTTGAGGGTCAAGCGACAGATCGCGCATATCGAATTGGGCAGGTCAAAGATGTCACCGTGTATTTGCCAATCCTGAAGGACATCTCAGGGAAAATATCAAGAACTTTCGATCAGCTGCTTGATGAACTCATGGATCGTAAGAAAGGTCTAGCTGAAGGCGCGCTTCAGAAGGATGATTTTCTCATTCCACAGGAAAATGAGGATGAGGCGGGCTTGCAGGTGTGTTCTGGGCTTGTATCGTCCATGAATGCAGATGCCATTTAGAGCAATCGTTCTGCACTGTGAACTGTAGCGCAATCCATACCGAGTTTGGAGAAAGCCAAGCTGGCACCGGAGCCGACAGTGAAGGCCATGCCGCCAAAAGTTAGAAAATTGGCTTGAGATCGAGAATCTATTCGGGGTCTGCTTCGGTAGGCCCCATCTTTTCGTGCGCCCGTCTTCCCACCCTGAAGGTCGCTCCTGGAGGCCGGAGCGCCATGATTTGCCCACCCGACGGGCTTGAGCGCGCCGCGACCGACTATCCTACGAATAGGACAAGCAGAGCAAAGGCACCCATCATGTTCGAACAGGCATTCAAGCGCATCGACACAATTCTCCGCCAGGACGACGGCTGCTCCACGCCTCGGCGGTCACCTTAAAACCGGCCACTTGTGGTCAGTTTAAAACCGGCCACTTTGAAGGGCCTGAGACGTGATTGTTTTACCGTGCCGCAGGGTGCATTTGCAAGCTGCGGATTCAGATGCGGCAGTTTTGCTCGGCTTTCAGTGGCTCTGGTTGCATGTTATTGTGGGAGACACTTCGCCGGGGTCGCGCCTTGCGGAGTGATCCAGGGCCGATGACACGGGGCAGGCTCCGAAGGAATCGGTGAACGAGACCCTCTGCGGTTTGCCCGATGGGCTGGCCGGTGGAGGGTTTCGTGTTTCTGCATAGATTCTTTTGGTGAAGCTTCGTTGTGGGAGGCCTCTGGATCACGAGTCGCGACGCCGCCGGGCGTTCTTTGCCCGGCATCCTTTTCGTCTTTACTTTTGTCATTGCGTATCTCCCGTTCCGCCGGTTTTGGTGCGCCAGCTGCGCGGGCCGCATTTGAGAACGTGTCCGTGATGAAGCAAGCGATCCAGCATGGCGGTGACAGCGGCGCTGTCGCCAAGCAGTTTTCCCCAGTCGTCAACAGGGCGATTCGATGTGAGAAGCGTGCTCGCGCGTTCATAACGGCGCATGATGATCTCCAGCAGTTCCTCGGCGGCGGTCAGCGGGAGTTTCCTCATTCCCAGGTCGTCGATGATCAGCAGCGGCACAGTGGTCAACAGTTCCATGAACTCCTTGCGCTTGCCATCGAGCGTAGCGTCGGCTAGTTCTTCCAGCAGTGTATGGGCTTCGCGATACAACACTCGGTAGCCCTGTTGGATGACGGCGTGCCCGATGGCTTGTGCGCAGTGACTTTTCCCGCTTCCAGGTGGACCGAGGAACAACGCGTCCTCGCGTCGTCCTATCCAGCTTGCCGTGGCCAGCTCGAAGACCAGGTTGCGGTTCATCTTGGGGTTGAACTCGAAGTTGAAGTTGTCCAGGCGCTTGTCGGCATCACGGAACTGGGCCTGTTTGTGGCGTCTCTCCAAGAGCCGCTTGCTACGGCAAGCTAGTTCGTCAGAGACCAGCGTGGAGATCAGGTCGATGGGGACCATGTTCTCCGATTGCGCTTGCAGAAGACGTGTTTCCATCACGGCGGCCATGCCGCTCATACGTAGCTGCACCAGCGAGCGATTGAGTTCGATCAGGTTCATGATTGGGTTTCCTCGAAGTTGATTCGTTGTTGGATCAGGTCGCGATAGTGGCTCAGTTCGCGGATGAGCGGATCGACTTGCCGCAGGCTGAGAGGCGCCTGCAGGCTGCGCTCCAGATAGCGGCGCACGAAGCGATACTCGGGAACGCGTAGTTCCAGTGCCGCAGCACAGGCATCGTCTGAAGCCACGCTGCCGTATTGCTTCGCCAGTTGCAGAACGCCCTGGATACGACGCATTCCGAGTTCGCCCTGGCGAGCATGGATAGCGTCGCAGACGGCGCCGATGTTCGATCCGGCCTTATGCGCACGAGCCAGCAGTTGAAGCAGCTTGGGCGGTGTGCGACGCGGGCGATCCGCATCGCGGATACGATGACCGCCACGCTTGCCGCTCAGGTGCTCGCGCAGCAACTCCCCGGTGCGGGGATCAAGCAGTCGCACGAACATCGCATCCCACTGCACATGCACCTGACGGCCGATCCAGCCCGGCGGCGCTCCGTAATAGGCAGCTTCGACCTCGACGCAGCCATCCAGATGAACCGTGCGCATTCCATACTGGTAGTAGCGAAACGGCTCCAGCGGAAGTGCCTGCAGGAAGGGCTTCTCTTCAGCGAACATCGCTGCCACCTGCCGCTTGGTCCGGCCGTGGATGCGCTTGTCGGCCCAGTTTTCTTCCCAGTGGTCCAGGTAGGCTTGAGCCTCTTCCAGGCTCTCGAACTTCTTGCCCTTCAGTGGCGTCTTCTGCGCATGGGCTACGCCTGACTCCACTTTGCCTTTTCGATCCGGATCGCGCACCTTGCAAGGAAGTGCCGTCACACCGTAATGCGCCAGCACATCGCGATACAACGGATTCAGGGAAGCATCGTAGATGTCGGCCGACAACACACCTTCACGAAGATTGTCCAGAACCACGATTCGCGTCGTGCCGCCCAGCCGGCGAAAAGCCTTTTCATGCAACTCTGCCCACACACGTGCGCTCGATCGGAAGGCCAGCAGACGAACACATTTGCGGCTGCACCCAAGCGTCAGTACGAACAGCCGCGGCCGCCGGTACTTGCCCGTATCCGGATCGCGCACCATCGGGCCGGTGCCGTAATCCACCTGGCACTCTTCGCCAGGCCGCGTCTCGATGATCGCTCGAGCTTCAGGAGACACTGGGCCGCGAAGCTTGCGTACGAAACGCTTCACGCTCTCGTAGCTGCCCGTGAACCCATGCTGGTCGACCAGGTCCTGGAAGATACCCGTGGCGTTACGGCCGCGCGACAACTCCAACTCGATCCACTCGCGATATGCGTCACTGCTGCATGAAGAACGCCGGCCAACCGGACCCGGAGGCCCGGATCCTGCGAAAAAGCCGGTGGTCACTTCTATGGCCGGTTTTGAATTGTCAGCCTGGTTTGAACCCGAAAAGCCGGTGGTCACTAAAGTGGCCGCTTTTGAAAGAGACTTCGGTCCCCAAGTCCCCGGCGAGCGAACCAAGATACCTGCTGACCGCAGGTAATCGCCCGCCGTCTCGCGACGCACTCCCGTCGCCTCCTCGATCCGCCGAAGGGGCCAACCCAGCCGCCCCAACGCTATCACCTGTTCCCGCTTCTCTCTGCTCAAGACATTGCCCATGCTGACAGAGGCTAAATTCTCCCCCGTCGAAGCTATGTCTCAGCCCTTCAAAGTGGCCGGTTTTGAAGTGACCCTAAGTGGCCGCTTTTGACTGACCCCCGAGGCCACGGAACTGGACTATATCGAGCAGACCTCCTGGCTTCTCTTCCTCAAGTATCTCGACGCCCTTGAACAGGACCGCGCGCAGATCGCCGAATTGCACGGGCAGCCGCATACCTTTCTTTTGGAAAAGCGCTTCCGCTGGCACACGTGGGCCATGCCGCTCAACGCCGCCGGTACGTTGGACCACAACAAGGCGCTGATCGGCGACGACCTGCGCGAGTTTGTTGACCAGAAGCTGCTCCCCTACCTCCGGGGATTCAAGCAGCGGGCCGACACCCCCAACACTATCGAATACAAGATCGGCGAGATCTTCGGCGAACTTAAAAACAAGCTCAACTCCGGTTACAACCTGCGCGAGGTCATCGAGCTGGTGGACACGCTGCGCTTCAATTCGCAGACAGAGAAGCATGAACTCTCTGAGCTGTACGAGGCGAAGATCAGGAAGATGGGCAATGCCGGACGCAATGGAGGCGAGTATTACACCCCACGTCCGCTTATCCGGGCCATGCTCGCGGTCGTCAAACCCTGCATCGGCGAGACCATCTACGACGGTGCGCTTGGCTCGGCGGGCTTCCTGTGCGAATCGTTCACGCGGATGAACAAAGAGGCAACGACCGTCACCAGCCGCAAGAAGCTACAGACCAGCACGTTCTTCGGGCAAGAGAAGAAGTCCTTTCCTTTTGCAATCGGCTTGATGAACATGATCCTGCACGGAGTCGATGCCCCGAATATCCTCCACATCAACACGCTGGAGCAGAACAACAACGACATTGAAGAGAAAGACCGTCACCATGTCATCCTCGCCAATCCGCCCTTCGGCGGCAGCGAGCGGCCCGAGGTGCAGCAGAACTTCCCCATCAAAACCTCGGAGACGGCATTCCTGTTCTTGCAACACTTCATTCGCAAGCTCAAGGCGGGCGGGCGCGCCGGCATTGTCATCAAGAATACTTTTCTTTCGAATAACGACAACGCCAGCGTTTCGCTGCGCAAGCTGCTGCTCGAATCTTGCACTCTGCACACGGTTCTCGATTGCCCCGGAGGAACCTTCCAGGGTGCGGGCGTCAAGACGGTTGTCCTTTTCTTCACCAAGGGCGCGCCGACGCGCAAGGTCTGGTTCTATCAACTGAGCCCCGGCCGCAACCTGGGCAAGACCAACCCCCTCAACGACGACGATCTTGCTGATTTCGTCAAGCGGCAAAAGACCTTTGCCGAATCGCCACAGTCCTGGTCAGTAAAGGTGTCCACCATCGACAAAAGCACCTTCGATCTGTCGGTGAAGAACCCCAACGGCAATGAGGAGACTGTGCATCGTTCGCCGGAGGAAATACTCGACGAGATCGCTGCGCTCGACGCCGAGAGCGCCGAAATCTTGCAGGGCATTCGGGGGTTGCTGTGAGCAATCGCCAAAATTCCAATCAGCTTTATGACGGCATTTGCAGTCTGGTACTGTCGGCTCGCCAGAGCGCCGCGCGGGGCGTAGACCTGCTGCAAGTCTATACAAACTATGAGATTGGTCGCCGCATTGTTGAACAGGAGCAGCAGGGAGCGGACCGTGCGCAGTATGGCAAGGAGCTTCTGAATGAGCTGGCTGCGCGCCTTACCGGCGAGTTCGGAAACGGCTTCTCGGTTAGTAATCTCAGGTATATGCGCCAGTTCTACTTGGCTTATCCGGAACGCATTGCGCCAATTCGCCAGACAGCGTCTGGCGAATTGACTGGGACGGCAATGATCCAGAACCTGTCTGGACAATTTCGGAGCTTCCCAATTCACCAGACATTGTCTGGTGAATTCCAGACTTCGGCAGAGACGCCAGATAACCCATTAATTTTGAGCTGGTCGCACTACGTCTTCCTGATCGGACTCAAACCGGAAGAGCGCGACTTCTACGAAATTGAAGCGGCCCAGCAGGGTTGGACACTGCGCGAACTCAAGCGCCAATTCGATGCCGGTCTCTATGAGCGGCTGGCCCTGAGCCGTGACAAACAAGGTATCCGTGACCTTGCGCGGCAGGGCCAGCTTGTCGCCAGGCCGCAGGACCTGTTCAAGGAACCCTACGTGCTGGAGTTCCTCGGCCTGGAAGAAAAGGCCCGTTACTCCGAGTCCGATCTGGAATCGGCCATCGTCACCCACATCGAAAACTTCCTGCTTGAACTGGGCAAAGGCTTCCTTTTTGAGGCGCGCCAAAAGCGGTTCACCTTCGACGAAGAGCATTTCTTTGTCGATCTCGTCTTCTACAATCGGCTGCTGCGCTGTTATGTGCTCATCGATCTCAAGATCGGAAAGCTTACGCATCAAGCCCTCGGCCAGATGCAAATGTACGTCAACTACTTTGATCGCTACGTTCGGACGGAAGCGGAGAACCACACCATAGGCATCGTGCTTTGCAAAAAGAAGAATGAGGCCCTGGTCGAAATCACCCTGCCCAAAGACGCCAACATTCACGCCCGCGAATATCAGCTCTACCTGCCCAGCAAAGAGGAGTTGCAACAGAAACTGGAAGAATGGATCGGAGAACAGGGTGGGCTGAATGAGTAAGACGGAAATGAACAGAAAGGGATGGCAGACAAAAACACTTGGGGCTCTAGCGACATTATCAGGACGCATTGGCTGGAAGGGGCTTACGGCCAAGGAATATACGGTTGATGGTCCGTTGTTTTTGTCCGTGCATTCACTCAATTATGGAGATTATGTCGATTTCAGAGATGCTTTTCACATTTCGCGCCAGCGCTTTGAGGAAAGTCCAGAGATTGTCCTCCAGAGTGGCGATGTACTTATTTGCAAAGACGGCGCAGGCATAGGAAAGCTGGGAATCGTTGGCGCGCTTCCATTTGAATCGACCATCAATTCATCCCTCCTGCTTATTAGAGCTGGGAAGGAGATTCTTCCAAAATACCTGTATCGCTGTCTGTCCAGTCCCTACTTTCAGCAGATCGTGCTGTCGAAGTTGAATGGCGCTACTACTCCACATCTCTACCAGCGAGATATTACTGAGTTTCCTATTCATTTTCCGTCAGTGAAGGAGCAGGAGCGCATCGTCGCCATCCTCGATGAAGCCTTCGAAGGAATCGCCACAGCCAAAGCCAACGCCGACAAGAACCTGCAAAATGCGCAGGAATTCATTGACAGTTGGATGCAATGCCAATTCACATCTGGCGGAAAGCAGTGGATTCGAGTGCGGTTAGGCGATACGGGGGCATCGATTTCAACAGGACCATTCGGAACGATGCTTCATAAGGCTGATTACGTCGAGGACGGGATACCATTAGTCAACCCAATGAACATAGAGGGATCAACGATTGTGCCATCCTCGAAAATGATGGTCAGCCCGTCGACTAAGAAAAGGCTTGAAAGCTACATTTTACGGAAGGGCGACGTGGTAATCGCTCGCCGAGGTGAACTCGGAAGATGCGCGGTCGTTACGAAAGAGGAGGAAGGTTGGCTTTGCGGAACAGGCTCATTTTTTGTACGGCTTTCCAATCGCATTGATGAGCATTATTTCACTGCACTTTTCAGAAGTCGTGCACTCAGAAATGTACTGGATCAGAATTCGATTGGGACGACAATGAGCAACCTGAATCATGGAATCCTCAACGCTCTTGAACTATTTCTTCCACCAGTCCAAGAGCAGCGGGAAATTATGGCAAGAGCCGATGAGTTAACCGCAGAAATAGACCGCCTAAGGACCAACAACCAACAACGAATCAAACAACTCGACGGCCTCAAACAATCCCTCCTAAACCAAGCATTCACCGGCAAGCTATAAACTGTTTGCAACCATGCGAAACGAGTCCGAAACCCGTGCCGAGCTGATCTCCCCTGCCCTGCGGGCGGCGGGTTGGGGCGTGGTTGAGGGTTCACGCATCCTTCGTGAGTACCACATAACCAAAGGCCGTCTGCTGGGCGCTGGACGGCGCAGCGAACCCGACACCGCCGATTACGTTCTCGTCTACCGGAACCACAAGCTGGCCGTGATTGAGGCCAAGCGGGAAGAGCTTTCCGAGTCAGAAGGTGTGGCCCAGGCCAAGCACTACGCGGCTAAGATGGCCGTGCGCTTCGCCTACTCCGCCAATGGCCACAAGATCTACTGCATGGACATGGGCGCGCTAGAGGTAGAAGAACCGGCCAGCATTGGGGAGCCGAACGGCCCCGCTGCCGTGGCCAGCAACGAAGGGCCTGTGGATCGGTTTCCGACGCCAGAAGAGTTGTGGGAGCTGACCTTTGCCGAGCCGAACGCATGGCGCGAACGCTTTGCGCAGGTTCCCTTTGAGGACCGCTCCGGCTCATGGGATGTGCGCTACTACCAGGACACCGCCATTCAGCGGGTGTTGGAGGCTGTGGGTGAAGGGCGGCAGCGCATCCTGCTGACCTTGGCCACCGGCACCGGCAAGACGGCCATCGCCTTCCAGATTGCCTGGAAGCTCTTCCACGCGCGGTGGAACCTGTCGCACCAACCCACACGCCGCCCGCGCATCCTGTTCCTGGCCGACCGCAACATTCTGGCCGACCAGGCCTACAACGCTTTCTCATCCTTTGCCGAAGATGCCCGCATCCGCATTGCGCCGGACTCCATTCGCAAGATGGGCAAAGTTCCCACGAACGCCAGCATCTTCTTCACAATCTTTCAGACCTTCATGTCTGGCACCGGCCCAGACGGGCAGCCCGCGCCCTACTTTGGCCAGTACCCAACAGACTTCTTCGATTTAATCGTCATCGACGAGTGCCATCGCGGCGGAGCGAATGACGAATCCAACTGGCGCGATATTCTCAACTATTTCGCCCCGGCAGTCCAACTCGGCCTGACGGCAACACCAAAGCGCCGCGACAACGTGGACACCTATGCCTACTTCGGCGAGCCGGTTTACATCTACTCGCTCAAGGAGGGGATCAACGACGGCTTCCTGACTCCGTTCAAGGTGGTCCAGATTTCGACAACCATCGATGAATACGTCTATACGCCGGACGACACCGTTGTGGATGGCGAAGTGGAAGATGGGCGGCGCTACGTCGAGGCGGATTTCAACCAAAGCATCGAAATCAAAGAGCGCGAAGATGCCCGCGTGAACATCCTGATGAACCGCATCGACCAGCGGGAGAAGACGCTTGTTTTTTGCAGGTACCAGCCTCATGCAGCGTTCATCCGTGATCTGATCAATCAGAAGGCGACGAACAAAGATCCGCTCTACTGCTGCCGCGTGACCGCCAACGACGGTGCGCTCGGCGACCAGTATCTGCGCGAATTCCAGGACAACGAAAAGACCGTCCCCACGATTCTGACCACCTCGCAGAAGCTATCGACGGGAGTGGATGCGCGCAACATCCGCAACATCGTCCTGCTGCGTCCGATCAATTCAATGATTGAGTTCAAGCAGATCATCGGGCGCGGGACACGACTCTACGACGGCAAGGACTTTTTTACGATTTATGACTTTGTCCGTGCCCACCATCATTTCAACGATCCAGAGTGGGATGGGGAGCCGCTGGAGCCTGAGCCGGAACCAGAGCCGAGGGCACGACCTGAGCCTCCAGGGCCGGCGCCGGAGCCGGGGCCGGACGGCCCGGAGCGGCCGCGGAGGTTGGTGATTAAGCTGGCGGACGGCAAGGCCCGCGAGATTCAGCACATGACGGCCACCAGCTTCTGGAGTGCGGATGGCAGGCCGATGTCGGCGAACCAGTTCCTAGAGTCGCTCTTCGGCGCGCTCCCGGAGTTCTTCAAAAATGAGGATGAGTTGAGGGCCATCTGGAGCAAGCCCGATACGCGCCGTGCCCTATTGCGCAATCTTGAGGACAAGGGCTTTGACCGTGCGCAACTGACCGAGATTCAAAGGGCGCTGGAGGCTGAACAGTCAGACCTCTATGACGTTCTGGCTTACATCGCCTTTGCTTTGCCGCGCATCACGCGCCAGGAGCGGGCTGATCGGGCTCTACCTTCCATCCACGCGAGCTTTGGGGAAAAACAGCGGGCGTTTCTGGATTTCGTGCTGTCTCAGTATGTCTCCGAGGGTTTTGAAGAACTAGACCAGGACAAGCTGGCGCCTTTGCTTACGCTCCGCTATAACGCTATTTCAGACGCGATTCTGGATCTCGGACCGGCGCCAGAAATCGGTAAGATGTTCGTCAGCTTCCAGCAGTATCTCTATTGAAGAGCGGAAGTACGGTAAGGTCCCGTTCTGCAAATCCTCCAACGTCTCCTTAACTATCGAGCCTGAACCGACCGAAGCCAAGTTCCGTCAGAGCATTGAATAACGCAAGGGTGATGGAATGAATGCGCGTGCAACGGATGTCACGTCCGCTTCGTGCGATGGGAAATTCTCATTGTTGTCAAAGAGCATCGCGTTTCCCAATCGGCTAAGACTTGTTTGGCCGTCGATAATCAACAACTTTGTTTGAGTGTGAATCAATGCAAGTATCCGCTCGTGACCAGAAACTTGCGCGGCGCGTCTACGGCCGCTGGTTTCCATCGCATCGCGCTTCGGTTCAAGCCAATCGCTGTATGCCTGCATGTCAGCGAAGACTTCAACGTCGCCTAGCCTGTAGGCATCTTCGATGCCAGCCGCGAAGATTCCGTAGCGATCCGCTTCGAGAAGTTTCTTTCCAAATTTAGTAATGTTGCGCATCAACTTGCTCTCTGCGTTGGGGTGCTTGCACTCGACGATCAGTCCATTGACCTCCATTTCACCTATCGGATCGCTGGGGTCATCAAGGAAGTTGGGACGCAAGCCATTATTCAGCAGGGTCGAAGCGATAAAGAGTTCGTATTCGAAATCCTTCAGGTAGATGTCCTTTTTTTCGCTTGTTCCAGGGGTTCCGAAATTGATTGTTCCAGTTGCCATCTGGGCGAGGTGTCGGGTGATGTCTAGTCCGCCTGACCGGCACGTTTCAATGCTCTCCGCCAAAGCGTAGACCACATGGGCTGCCTCAACCGTTCTGTGGATACTCTGATCGTTGGCTGACTCCTTCGATTTCACGCCGTCTGCAAGTTCCTTTGCCTCGGCGAGTGCCTTCGCGAGCGGGCTATTCTCATCGAGTTGGATACGGGCTTGTTTGTAAGCGGCTCGGATCGCTTCTTCCCTACGACCCAATTCTTTACAGAACTCTTCGAGCAATGTTACAGGCGACATTTTCATTGTGCTAGCAACTCCCAAACTCAGCAGAAATTTGTTGCAAAAGAAAAACAGAACGGCTATGACGCTCTTCCACGTTATGGGTTGATTCTGCTGATCGATGTAGGCAACCAGGATCGGTAACAACAAGTCGACTTTTGCAAGATTTCCCTAAGGGCATGGCATTGTTCCGATCGATGACGGCCTATACGGAAATTGCTGTTGCATGCGAAGACTGTTCTCTCGCGGTAGACTTTGCCTTCATGATCGCATTTACCTCATCGAAGGGCCATGGACCAAAATCGTGCGAATCAACTCCGACATCCATGGATAGCGACAGTGGATCATCTGGCAAGTTGCGGTGGGAGTGGCCATAGAGCTGCCAAGCGCCACGCGCATGATGCGGCCAGACTCGCATCGCGTAATGGCAAAGAACGATTCTTTGCTTGCCCAGTTGAATTTCGGACAGGGAACTCCAGGACGAAAAGAGATGCTGGAGCTTTCGCGTAACCTTGTCATGATTTCCGTCCGCGAAATGGATCGTCTTGCAGCTGAGGCCCTTGCGGTAGGCCGCGACCTTTTCAACACTGCCCATGCAAAAGTCCCCAAGGAAATAGAGCGTATCGTTTTGCTTGACGTGCGCGTTCATCCGATCCAGGATGCACGCATCCATCTCTTCCGTGCTCGCAAAAGGACGATTGCAGTAGCGGATGATGTTGAAGTGCCCGAAGTGAAAATCAGACGTGAACCACGTATCGGCCATATCTCTATTATGAAAGACCGATTGCTGGAGCGGCGACTCTGTCCCGGCAGCATTCAAATTCGTACAAGGGAAGACACTGTGGTAACAACCGGACCAGCCTATTCTGGTGATGCGGTTGCCAGCCAGGATGAACCCGAAATGTCTCCGCGATCAGCAGGCTCTCTGTCGTCAATATCATTCCACAATGGAACTTTATCGACGCGGCGACGTTTAACAATCGGAAGGGTTCAACGTGGTTTGCTTATTCGGAAAGAGAGACCTTCTGGCCCGGAATAACTTTGCGTTGGCTCATTGGTTTCACGCGCGCTAATAGCTTCCCGCCTCTATTAGCGTTATACATGATAAACGAAAATTGAAGCCGCTCTTATTTGTGTGCATAGTCATGAAGTCACACATTTGCAGCGAACCGTTTGGCAACTTGGACGTAATGGCTGGACGCGCGGCAGCCCAACAGGTGCTTACGCAAAGGGCTACCCACGACTCTCCTCCATCGATCCAAATTCCGGAAGAGTAGAAGCCGGAGCTTGAGGCGGTTGTGAAAGAGCTTGGCTAGCCGGGTACTTGTAAAGCATTGGCAAATAGAGCCCCAGGCCCCGCTTACGGATGGCGGTCGCCCGATTGTCAATGCTCGGCTCTGTCCGACTCAAGTCCGGCGTTGGTCGCACGTTGAACGCAAGAAGCGAAGATATAACGAATAAAATGCGATAACAAGGCGTCATATTAGCGATCTATGCTAAGATTATCTTAAGACATCCTGATGATGCGTTCTATTCCGCTGAATTTGTAGGCGAGCGTGACTTAAACAAATGATGAGGCCCCGGATTCACATGTTTTCCCCGCATTGATCAGCTGATGACCCTCCGAAATGGCGGCCGCACTGACCGAGGCGGCCACATCAAGGGAGGATCAGCATGCTTATTGGAGATCAAGTAACCGAGAGGGCTGCCGGGCTAGACAGCCTGCTGTTTGAAGTCTGCGAGAGCCTTCAGCTCACGCCCACGCAGCACCAAAAGGCCGTCCAACGCTACACTGCGATAGCTCGAACGCTCGACGGTCCGGACACCCCCTTCGCGCACATCCAATCGAATCTCTACCCACAGGGCTCAATGAAGCTTGGGACGACCGTTAAGCCAATCGATGGTCCGCACGATCTCGATTTTGTTTGCGAGTTCAATATCTCGCATTTGAATGCGGACCCTATGCGCCTGCTCAATAGCATGTTTGCCGTTTTCAAGGGACATGGCGTGTACGGCGGGATGGCCGAACTGAAAAAGCGCTGCGTGCGCATTGTCTATAAAGACGAGTTCTATCTGGACATCTTGCCGGCCTGCCGTGATCTCGGCAACGGCGGGGCGTGCATTCAGGTTCCTGACTGCGAGCTTCAGAACTGGACACCAAGCAATCCGATTGCATTTGCTATTTGGTTCGAAAACGCCACGCGTCATATTCTCGTCCAGCGGCCCACTGGTCGAGCCCTTGTTATGGACCACGCCGCGAGCATCCAGCCGATTCCGAAGATTGAGGCCACAGAAGACAAAACGGTACTCCAGCTGGTTGTCCAGCTGCTGAAACGGTGGCGCGACATCCACTACGCAGATTCAAGTTTCCCCCCAATCTCAGTTGTTCTCACAACCCTAGCCGCAGGGAACTATCAGGGAGAAGCTTCGCTCTCAGAGGCACTGCTTCTCGCACTCGACCGAATTGTCAGGCGCTTAGACGCGGCGCGAGCTGCAGGGCGCCGCATGCAGGTTCTCAATCCCGTGCATCAAGAAGAGGATTTCAGTGAGCGTTGGAACAGCAATTTGCGAGCATATTCGGAATTTGACTTTGGAATTCGCCACCTGGCGTCCGCGTGGCGAGATGTCTGTATTGGCCAAGGAAACCCCAACCGGGAGCTCGAACGCCTTTTCGGGGAAGTAGTCAATACAGCCCTGATCAAAGAGGCCCGCAAACTTGAAGATATACGCGAAAAAGGCGGACTTGGAATCCGAGGGTCCGGGCGTATTGTTCCCGTTGCCTCAGCTCTAACTCCGATGCTACGAAATACCAACCATGGGGAAGAGTAAATCTTTACCGACCGCAAAACCGCTCTCAATGACCGCGCAGATATTCCGAATGTCCTCAAAACATCCTCAGCTCAAGCTCCGGCTGAAGGGACAGAAGGCCATCTGGGAAGGCGATTGGTGTCCCTCAGAACTAAGTGACACCTACCAGATAAGGATCGCGTACACTCACCGTAACCGGCCTGTCATTTCGATTCTCAGCCCTACTCTGAAGATCGCCAAAGGCAAAAACAAACTGCCCCACACCTATTTGGATGGTCAGATCGACATCTGTGTGCACGAGTCGAATGAGTGGAATTCTAGGCTCTTTGTCGCCGACACGATTATGCCATGGGTATCCCAATGGTTGAGGTTCTATGAATACTGGGAACAAACAGGGAGCTGGGAAGGCAAAGGCACGAACCCCGAGTTCAAATCCCACCAAAGCAAAGCCGTTGACTAAGGCAGAACCCACTACAATGAAAAGCGCGCGAAACTACTCAGAAAGGACACTAAAACTTCTCTGGGGAAGAGCTGCGGGCAGGTGTGCCATGCCAAACTGCCGTATAGAGGTGTTCATCACCGAGCGTGGCTATAACCCAATTTGGAATATCGGAGAGATGGGACACATCGCAGCGTCTAGCGATGGCGGGCCGCGGAGCAAACGTTCGCTGTCGGCACGCGATCGGGACAAATACGAGAACCTAATCCTGCTCTGCAGGAACTGCCATGGAAGGATTGACGGACTTCAGGAGTTTTACCCGGAAGCACGTTTGCTACAGATCAAAGATGATCATGAGTCATGGGTTAGAACAGCTCTCCCTGAGCGTGGCTTTAGCAGCATCCAATGGAACGTGGTCAAAATTAAGGGTGAATTCGCGCCCGACTCCCTCACAGTTACCGAAGCGCTCTCTCCAGACCAAGAGAAGGATCAAATACAAATAAACGTCTCCCCAAGCCGCGACCCGTGGCCATCGATTCAAGCCGATCTTCGAGATAGAATCGAGGCAATACTATCGAAGGAGGATTCCCTATCTTCGAGAATCGCAGTGTTTCCCCTTGCTCCCGTCTCAGCTTGCCTTTTATCAGGGTACATCCTCACAAATCGAATGAATGTTCGCGCATTTCAGTATCACAGGGACGATGCGACCTGGGCGTGGCCGAAGAATGTTCAACAGGCCACAAGCCCAACCTTCTTAGAGATTGAAGAGTCGCCATCACCGAGTGCAGACGTTCTTTTTCTTTTCGAACTCACGGCGCCAATCGATGTGACCTCCGCGAGATCGAGGATCGATCGTGCGCAGGCAGTCTATCGATGCTCAGTCCCAAATCCTTCAACCGCATGGTTGCAAAGCAAGCTACAACTCGACGAACTAGCACGAAAAGCCAGGGAGACGTTTGAGCAGGCCTCGATCAAATATCCCCAATCGGATCGTTGGCATATCTTTTACGCAGGGCCAGCACCGGGCGCCGTGGTGGTTGGCCAGCAGCTTAACCCGACAATGATTCCCGCAATTCAGCTTTATGAGTTCCAACGTCCGAACCACATCCCAAGCATCCTAATCAGTCCCAAGGACTCGGCGTTGTCACGCTGGACCTCGAACATTTTGGCCTGAGTCGTGATGGATGGGTGACGCAAGTCTCGAATGAAGGTGATGAAATGGCTTACGTTCCTGACGAATTGTTGAAATGCATAGCATTCTTGGGGTACATCAATCAGGACGGCAAGGAGAAGTTTGCGGGTTCTGCGTTTTGGATATCGCGCGCGGAGACAGAAGGCTCTGAAAGCGACAACCGCCTAGCCTACCTTGTCACTGCTGGTCACGTTATCGACTATATAAATTCCCATACAGCAATGGGGAGTACCGGGGTGCGTGTGCGCGTAAATACCCGAGAAGGTGCCCAAAGATGGGTGGACACGCCATTGCATTTTTGGAAGATGCATCCTGACTATCCGAAAGTAGATTTAGCGGTCCTAAAAATTGGAATTTGTGATGATTGGGATCATCTTTCATGGGCGATCGAGGCATTCGTCAGTGAGAGCAGCATCGAAAACGACGGAAGAAGGATTGAATTAGGTGACGAACTGTTTTTCGCTGGACTGTTTTGGCCTCACGCCGGGGAGAAAAGAAATATTCCCATCGTTCGCATCGGCAATGTCGCAGCCTTGCGGTCGGAGCCAGTGTTAAACAGAGAGGGGCAGCCAATGGATGCATACTTGGTGGAAACACACTCAATAGGTGGCCTTAGTGGCTCTCCCGTCTTTATCGATGTTCACGCTGCAAAGGCGTCCTTCGCGGGCGAGACACCCTTCTTTAAAGGGAACTACCCAGTCAAATATAGGCTGATGGGAATAGTGCACGGGCATTTCCAAGCTTCGGAAATCGAACCCGACGTCGTTGTGGGAGATGGACGAGAATCAATCGACATTAACACGGGCATTGCCATTGTGACTCCAGCGGAGAGGATTATGGAAGTCTTGGAACTCTTCGCGAAGGAGGAAGAAAAGGAACGGGAAACGAGGCGATCTTCGATTGCCTCCGATAGCAGGGCAAATGGGGCGAACGCTGCAATACAATTCACGAGCGGCGGAATTTCAGGCTCTAATGTGCGTGAACCTGCACTCTAATGCTTCTGGGTTGGCACCAAATTGCTACCCCTCGCTTTGACCGGAGCTGCGGCAGGCGGAGGGTCTCCGAATACGAAGGTCCTGCCCAATTGAATAGCAATCCAGAAACCGCATGACTACCAGTCATTTGAACTGCTTGACTCTATGTGGAGAGCTGTGGGAGAGTCACAGCGCTGGCTCACTGGGAACGTCGGATCGAAACTCCGCCGTGCCAAAATCGCCATTTGGAATAAAAACTGGTGCCGCTTTTGGTGCCGCTTTGTACCGTGATTTGGTGCATTTTGATGCGACACAGTGCGGTGTGGATAACAGATCCATGTCATTCATTATGTGATGGTTATTCGGCTTGGTGCAATGCGGTGCAGGGTGGTGCTGAATGGCCAAAAAAGGACTTAAAAACCGACGACCTCTGCCTCGTTTGGGCAGAGGTCGCGGTCGAATTAGGTAAAAACGTGGACACATTAAGGACTCAATAACAGTGACCAAGGGTGTCTCATAGTGTTAAAACGGGCCATCCGTGTCACCTGATTACTTGCTTTTAGGATTTGTCTCTTCACTGGCAAAGCATCAGCCACTTTGAAGCATCCTTCAATATGCCTTTACCCCATGCACTCCAAGGTTGATGTCTGTTTCGATCCAACCCTCTTTCCAAGGTGCCGTTCGCTCGTCGTCAAAGGGGATTCCGTTGAATCGCGCATCGCCGCCGGCGTCGAATAGGAGGCTCCAGGTCTCCGGATAGTCGTCTGCCCCGCCTTCTGCCAGAGCCTTCTTGTGGCGGGCCAGCTCCTGCATCTCCGTGTCGGCGTCTTCCCAACCGACGCGCCAGCAGTGATGCGCTCCGTCGAAGTCAGGAGTGGCGGAAAGACGCGCCCGATAGCCAGCGGCGTACTCGTCTTTGCTCCAATGTCCGTTGAGTGCTGCCAGTCCCGGATGGATCATCATTCGTGTCTCCTCAGTCGGTTCTCCGCTGTAGTTCTTAGTTCTGAATCATACCGCAGCCTTCGAGTGGACTGTTCCGTCCGACAAGAAACTTGCACCGGCGGCTCGAGTTTTGCCGCAGGATGCGACCGGCGTCTTCAAGGACAGCCCAGACACCGCTTGGGCAATCGGGGAAGCAGGGAATTCTCCAGACGCTGTCCGGAGAATCTTCGAGGCTCATCCTGGACATGCCGCAAGATAGCCGGGCATCGGCTACGCAGCGGCGGAATTGATGCTCTTTGTCTTTGAGCGTTCAGCCTTTTCCTGCTCTCGGCGGTACTTGGCCAGTTTGTCTACCGCTGCCAGCTTGTGCGCTGGCGCAAGATGCGCATAGCGCACTGTCATCTTGATGTCTTTATGTCCCGCGAGTTCTTGTACTGTTCTCAGATCCACCCCGGCC
>Ga0302140_10002099_pt1 | contig 25962 bp, 19 predicted proteins | sample I_Bog_E1_1_FD_202095 | JGI IMG/M metagenome (GOLD analysis project Ga0302140, IMG submission 202095) | Peat permafrost microbial communities from Stordalen Mire near Abisko, Sweden - I_Bog_E1_1 | ecosystem: Environmental > Terrestrial > Soil > Wetlands > Peat | place: Sweden: Abisko, Stordalen... | reverse complement strand
GCCCGCCAGGCCGAGCCGAACCTCCACAAGCAGCAGAAACGGAAGAATCACAAAAAGAAGCGGCAATGTCGTCTGCCAAAAGACCAGGACGCTGACGGCTCCTAGCAACGCGAAAAGAGACGCAACCTCATACCAACTGCGATTGGAAAATGGCGATCGCTTTTGAAATCCAAGATAAAGCGGTGTGATGATCGAGATACCAAGCGCGTCGGCGGTGAACCATTCCTGGAACGCCTCAAAGGTCGGTCGACCAAATGATCCTGAAAGGTAGCACGCGGCGAAAAGAGACGCGACGGCAGGTGCCAGCACCACCCCATACGCTATAAGGCGAACCAGCTGCCCCGGCCGTGTCAAATAGAATTGCGGCGAGAAAACCGGTTGCAGTAGCCATGCCGCCAGGGAAACCTCAATGACATTGCACCCTGCCAAATAGAGCATTCCAGGAAAAGGCCTGGCCGGCGGAATAAATACATTGGTCAGCAGATCGATGCCGACCGAAAGCAGCAGATAAACAGGCCATTGCCTTCGTGGCAGGCAAATAAGGATCCCGATCAGAAGCCCGGTCGCAGGCCAAAGGATGCTGATGCTCCCAGCACCCCATGAAGCGGCATTAAGCAGGACCGCACCGCATGAAACGCAGCCGAGCGCAATGACACTACCAGCCAGATGCTTCAGAGAGATCGAACTGTCGAGCTCCTGAAGCGAGTCAGGACTTGTAAGAGTCATAGAGTTCCATGTGACTTCTTCTGCAATACCGCTGAAGAAGGTCCCGTTTCACAAGCAGTTTGATAAAAACTCGTGAAAGCAGGGCTAATTTTTGGCCTATTTACAATCATAGTAACCCGGCGAAGGCGTACCTGCGGCCATTTTATGACGACTGTATCCGCCGAGTTTCCAAAGGTACATCAGTGGGGAGGTTGCTGATTCCCTACAATTGTAAATTCCTCTGACCGTACTGTTTGTTCCGCGTCTCCGTTTGGCTGCGAACTCCCGATTGAAACTCGGCAATGTCCCGGCGTGACGATGCGGATACCTTTACCATCAACCTGCGACTACGCTCTTGGGCCAGGCTGAAGGTCACGTGCTTCACCTCTCCTGGGTTCAGATGCAAGCGCTCAAATCCTGCCAGGCCCAGCACGGTTGTGGCCGCTCATTGTGGACAAGGATCCCGCGGCTTGAGGAACGAAGGAAGTTAGGAAGATCGAAGTAGTCGAGAAGGTATGTGTGCGCATTCATCCAAATCCAAAGAAGCCATACTAAGGCCTGAAAGCGCCATTGACAACAGATTTGAGCCCGGTTCGGTAAAGGCGCTGATTCACTGGAAAATCGCTTTTCCAGAGACTGTGATCACTGGCGCCCCTTCATGTCGGGATCGATCTGCGTCCTCGCATTAATTCCCCTGATGACTCGACGAAAGCCTCTCTCATGGTGTGGAATGGTTGCGACGGACTAGTCTTTCCAAATGCCGTCGGCTCCTTCTGCCACACACGAAAGGTCGTTCCCGTGACTTCCCGCTCCGCTCTCTGCTTCATTGCTTTCGGCATTTCGACTGCATCAGCCTGCGCGGCCTTCGCGCAGGCTCCTCCAGCCACCCCCGCGCCGCCACCAGCCACTTATCGGCCGCCTCCGGCGCCGCACGAAAATGCTCCCCTGGGCGAGATTCGAAGCATGCCTGGAGATGGCGACGGTGCATACAAATCCCACCGCTACCGCGACCTGTTCGCCGAGCAAGGCCATACCCCAGCCGAAAGCAAAGCGAAAATCGACAAAGCCTTCAATCAGCTCTTTCACGGGGACGGCCAGGAAGAGCGGCTCTACTTTGAAACTGGCGCGAATGAAAACGGCCCTTTGGCGTACATGACTGATTGGGCCAACAACGATGCGCGCACCGAAGGCATGAGCTACGGCATGATGATTGCCGTTCAACTGGACAAGAAGCGCGAATTCGACGCTCTTTGGAACTGGTCCAAAACCTACATGCTCGTGACCGACCCAAACAATCCTTCCGTCGGCTACTTTGCCTGGTCTATGAGCACTGACGGCACGCCTCGATCAACGGGCGCCGCCCCCGACGGCGAGGAGTACTACACCATGGCGCTCTACTTTGCCGCGCACCGCTGGGGCAACGGGAAAGGCATTTATAACTACCAGGCCGAGGCAGACAAGATACTCCGCGGCATGCGCCATCATCCGGTCCTGACTGGCACCGGCCCATTTCGCATTCATCCGGATGATCCGCCGTTCACTTTTCCCGACCATCCTTGGCCAAGCCCGAACAATACCGCGCGCGAAAGAGAAGTGGCCGCAAATGGCAGTCCTGCTCGCCCCCCGGCTATCAGATTCCCCCGCAGGCCGCAGACAGAATCAATCGGTCCGATGGTCGACGAAGCTCATTTCATGATTCGCTTCGTAGCCAACGTCGCAGGCGGAGACACCGATGCGTCTTATCATCTACCAGCCTTTTACGAGTTATGGTCGCGTTGGGGTCCTATCGAGGATCGAGCCTTCTGGGCCAAAGCCGCCGATGTGAGTCGCGACCTGTTCACCAAAGTGACCGGGCCAGACACCGGACTTACACCGGATCGTAATAACTTCGACGAAACGCAAATCATCGGCCGAGACGGCACGCCGACCCCCTTTAGCTATGACTCGTGGAGAAGCGCGAGCAACTGGTCAGTGGACTACGATTGGTGGCAAAAAGATCCTCGTGAGGTCGTCTTGAGCGATCGCATTCAGAAGTTTCTCCTCTCTCAGGGCATCGACAAGTTCGTCGATAGATACACCCTTGACGGCAAGCCTCTTTCAACACGTCACTCAATTGGCATGTTAGCTACAACTGCCGTAGGAAGCTTCGCCGCAACGCCGGGACCAACATCCAAAGCCTTCGTAGAAGCACTCTGGAATACTCCGGTGCCGTCCGGCGAGCAGCGGTATTACGACGGCATGCTCTACTTGATGAGCATGCTGCATTGCAGCGGGAATTTTCGCATCATTGAGCCAAATTAAGCCTCGGAGCCGCGCATAGCATTCCGCAACAGCCATCGCTCATTGCGCAACGGACAAGGGCGCGATAGCGTGATGTTCCTCTTTGCTCTCGCTCTTTCGCGCGCAAATGCACTCCAACCAATTTCGGTAAATACGGACTGCGGTGCTCTGCCATCTATTTTCTATTTGCGTATTTTCGATCGTCGTACCAACAAGAGGCAGTAATTCAGCACTCCGGCGTGAAATAAACTTGTCACGCAGAGCCGTCAGAGCCTTCTCAGTCCCGCGATCCAAAGAACCAAGTGGCAGCAACGGATAGATGTTGCTATCGCCATTGATGTACCTTCCCACATCTCGGCGATATTCCCGCATCAGCGTGTCAGTTTCATACTCAAGATGGCCTTGAAAGAAGACAAAAAGGCTCCTATCCTCCTTGATAAAAGTATCAACCCCATCGTCAACGACACGCGAAAGCAAACTGTATCCATGCTCAATCAAATCTTCTTGTGCGACTCCATTCCAGCGAGAATGTGGCACATGAAATCGAGGCAGCAAGCCCTGCGTCAATGGATGAGCGGACACCTGCGCACATTCAAAGACGCCGAAGTTCTTTTCATCGCTCTTGCGCCGGCCGATCCCATCCATATGCAAAACCGCTGCATGCGCTGCCAGGCAGGACCAAATCGTTGAGTAAGCATTTGTACGCGCCCATTCCAAAACCTGCGTAAAACTTTCCCAGTAAGGCTCATCCCGCAAGCTAGCCATCTTCGGCTCTCGGCCGGTAACAATCAGCCCATCCAGCCTCGTTTCCAGAAGCGCTTCAACGTTCGAATAATGGCTGGCAAAATGGTGTCCACCCGATTCGGCCTGCGACAGTCCCGGCAGGGTATAGAAAGAAACATGGACGGGAATCCCCTCCGACGCCGAATCGAGAAGAGAAACAAATTGCCGCTCGGTGGCCTTGAAAGCCGCGCCTGCCATGTTGTTGAGGAGTCCGATCGTCAAGGGTCTACTCGCCCGCTCGGGACGTTGACCCGCAACCGTGCGTCCTACAGTCCGCGCGACTTCAGACAAACGTTCGCTGCTGAAACAGCTTGAGTCAATATTAACGACCATTTGCTCCTCCTTTCCTAAGCCTCTATCGACCGATTCGGAATGCGCAATTCCTTAAGCCGTCGCCGCAAGAGCCTGATCCAAATCTTCGATGATGTCATCGATATGTTCGATCCCTATACTGAGCCGGATCATCTCCGGCAGCACACCCGCTTTGCGTTGCTCCTCCGCCGACATCTGCCGATGGGTAGTCGATGCGGGATGACATGCCAGTGATTTCGCATCGCCAAGGTTAACGAGCCGCGTTACAAGCTTCAGCGCATCGTGAAATCTCACCGCAGCCGCATACCCACCCTTGATGCCGACCGACATCAGCGAACATGCCTGTCCATGCATGTATTTCTGAGCAAGTGCATGATAGGGGCTTTCCGAAAATCCTGCATAGTTGACCCATTCCACCCGAGGGTCGTTGCGTAAAAACTCGGCAGCCTTCCTGCCATTCTGAACATGCCGCTCTACGCGCAGCGCGACAGTCTCTATCCCTTGCAATAACAGAAACGCACTGAGCGGCGACATCACTGCCCCGCCCGTACGCAGATAAACGCTGCGGCAACGCGCAATATAGGCAGCCTTTCCGAAATGGTCAGCGTAAACAAGGCCATGATATGAGTGGTCCGGTTCGCTGAATGCAGGGAAGCGCGTTGCATTCTGCTTCCAGTCAAAGTTTCCGCTGTCGACAATCGCTCCGCCGAGAGTGGTCCCATGCCCTCCCAGAAACTTTGTCAGCGAATTCACCACAATGTCCGCGCCATACTCAATCGGACGTAGCATCACCGGCGAGGCGACCGTGTTGTCGACAATCAACGGAATTCCATGTTCGTGGGCGACTCGCGCCAGCCCTTCCAGATCGCAAATGTTCCCCGCAGGGTTTCCGACGCTCTCGCAGAACACTCCGCGCGTCTTATCGTCAATCAGCTTGGCGATAGCTTCTGCACGATCGCTGTCAGCAAAGCGAACCGAGACTCCCTGCCCCGGCAGAATGTGTGCAAACAGCGTATGTGTAGTGCCGTATAGCTGCGGAACAGAAACGATATTGCATCCCAACTCGGTCACGTTCAGCACGGCATAATTCACCGCCGCCTGGCCGCTGCTGACGCACATCGCCTCCAGGCCGCCTTCCAACGCGGCAACGCGACGCTCCAATACGGCAGTGGTCGGATTCTGGATGCGCGTATAGCGAAACCCCTCAGCCTCCAGATTGAAAAGCGCAGCTGCATGATCGGCGCTGTCGAAAGCGTACGCGACCGTCTGATAGATCGGCACAGCCACGGCCTTCGTTGTCGGGTCGACATCGTAGCCACTATGGATCGCGATCGTTTCCAGTTTCATTGGCCCATCCGTCCTTCAATTACCCTGTTCATGCTGTCTTTCTTTGTTTCCCACTCGATATAAGGCTATTCATCTGACCCACGACCCATTCAATATCTTTCTCCGTGGTCTTGAAACTTGTAATGCAGGCTCGCACCACCGAATCGCCACCAACCTGCGCCTCCGACATCCACGCAATCTGGCGATCACGAAGCTCTGCAACAAATCCGGAAACGGAGAGTCCATCGCGCGTGAAGCAGATGACCGGCAACGGGGTGGAATTGACGATGCGCCAGCCGGTAGCTTCCAGCGACTCACACAGAAAATTCCCCATGCGCGCCTGGTGATCCAGCATCTCTGCATATCCAGCCTCCCCATATTGCGCGAGAGCCATGAACAGCTTGAGCCCGATGAATCGCCGCGACCATTGGGCCGAATGCGTGAGTGGGTTGAATGTATCAGAAGCCTCTTCGCAGGCGGGTTTCGCGGGCATATACGTGACATCGGAGCGGAATGCCTGAGCGACGCTTTCTCTATGCCGACAGAAGAACATCCCGCATCCCATCGGGACCGAGAGCCACTTGTGCGCATCGCAAGTGATCGAGTCCGCAGCTTCGATTCCTGCGAGCCATCGCCGGAGATTCGGCGAAACGACGGCAGAGCCTCCATAGGCAGCGTCGGCATGGAACCACAATCCCTCTTCTTTGCAGAAGCGCGCAATCTCCGGAAGCGGGTCGATAATCCCCGCAGCCGTGGTACCAGCCGTGCCGATGACCATGAAAGGCAACAGGCCAATCTTACGATCTGCTTCGACGCAGCATCGGAGATCGGCGACATCCATTTTTAAATTAGAGTCAGTCGCAACGACTCGCAGGCTACGTCGTCCAATCCCTACCATGTGCGCAATCTTGTTAAAGCCGTGATGCGTCTCTTCGCTTAGATAAATGACCGGATCGCCCGTCAAGCATCGAAGCCCGTGTTCGCCATACTCAGGAAATGCCCAAGTCAGCGCGACTACAACCGCGGAAAGATTTGCTTCCGACCCTCCGCTGGTGAAAGTCGCAATCGAATCCGTAGGCAAACCAAACTTATTCGCAAGCCACGTAAGCGTGTGGCGCTCCATCTCATTCGCCGCAGGAGAAGTCCGCCAGTTTGCCAACTGCGAGTTATACATGGCGACTAGCGTATCCGCAACTACAGATGCCAAAGTCACGCTCGGGTTGTAGAGGCCAAAGTAGCGTGGGTGCGTTACCTGCACCTGCCATTCGCGCAGCATCTGTTCCACATCGGCGATAACTTCATCCAGCGGCACTGCCTCCTTGAAGTCGAAGCGTGACCCGAGATAGGCGCGTATATCTCCCGCCGTAACCTCCGGAACGATCGGACCGTCCGCAATAACGGCCTCTATCGTTTCAAAATCACCCCGGATTTGATCGATGCGCATCTTCTTTCATCCCTCATAATCACTGAACACTGCTTGCAGACAGCCGCGCCGGTCGGAGCCTACAATCGAAACTCTCCGTTTTGGACGCGCTGATACATATCCTTATCGAGCTGAACATACGCTTCTAGGCAGTCAAAGTAGAGATCGTCCGCGGAAGCATCCGGATCATATCCCTCTCGAAGCAATTCGGTCTTCGAATACTTGAATGTGCCCGTCAAGTCAACCTGGTTGCGAATTCGCAGAAACACTGGCATTGCGTACGGTGGAAGACTGGTGGCGAGATGTTTGCGCAATCCAACCAAGTCAAGATTGCGAGCGGTGACCAACGTCGCCATGCCGACGCGTCCCTCAACACCAGGAACAGCAACGCCATAAACATTCGCATGCTCAACTCCAGAAAATGCGCAGAGAACTTCCGCAACTTCGGACGTAGCAACATTCTCGCCTTTTCTGCGAAATGTATCTCCGATGCGATCGACGAAATAGTAGTAGCCCTTCTCATCTCTCCGCATCAGGTCTCCGGTGCGAAACCACGCATCACCCTGTTCGAGTACGTTCCTCAGGATTTTCTTCTCTGAAGCCTCCGCAGAAATGTAGCCATCAAATCGGTTGCCGAAATTTGATGAATCCTTCCCAGCCTTACCCAGCGCCTCGCCAACCTGGTTTACTGCACAGCGAACGCAGAGTCCATCTTCGTCCCGCGTCGGCTCCCCGGTTTCGAGATCGATCAAAACCAGAGCCGGTGAAAACCTATGAGTCAGGTAGCCAGGAATATGCCCGATAGCTCCGCGCTTTCCTTGAACGTTGAACAATGAGACGCTACCCTCAGTCGCAGCGTAAAACTCCAGAATCTGCGGAATGCGAAAGCGATCCTTGAACCCGTCCCATACCTCCGCCGCCAATCCATTCCCGCATGCCAGGCGAATTCGATGCTCGGTTTCGTGGTGCGATGTGTCGGTGTGCAGCAAGTACCGGCAGAGTTCGCCAATGTACTCCAACAGCGTGCAATCCCAGCGCACAATGTCGTCCCAGAATTGACTTGCGGAAAACCGCTCCCGAACCACAACCGAGCCGCCGGCCACAAGCATCGCGCCCGGCACCTGCACCCCGCCAACACTGTGATACATCGGCAAGCAGTTATACATGCGGTCAATCGTTTGCACATCCATCATGCCCGCGAACCAATGGCTCCACTGCATCATGCGGCCATGGCTCACCCTGGCGGCTTTCGGTAGCCCTGTCGTTCCAGATGTGTAGATGTAAAGTGCAAGATCCTCAATTTCGGTTGCACGGCGTTCTGTAGGAATCAACATCTCGCCCGAGAAACGCTCAATCTCGCTATCGATACGCGCGAAAGATGCAGATTCATGACCATGAGCCCAGATCACGAGCGGCAACTCAAGTTGCGGCAAGATAGCATTTAGTGTGTCAACAAACTCAGCGGACACAATGATATGTTTTGCCGAAACGATTCGAATACAGTGTGCAAGAGATGAACCAACCAGGTTGGTATTGAGCAATGAAACGACCACGCCCACACTGGTGATACCCAGCCAGCAGGCAAAGTACTCGGGCCGATTCGTCATCAGCAGGCAAACCACATCTCCCTTGGCAAGGCCCTGGTCGAGTGCCCATCGAGCGTATTGATGCGCTCGCTGTACAAGCGCACTGTAAGTAAGGCTTTCCCGGTCGGAAAGCAGCCCCGGAGCGTCGCCCATCCGAGCAGCATTTTCTTCGATCACCGTCGAAAGAATGCGCTGGCGATTGTGTGCAATGGGTACGGTCAACTCAAGCGCGCGCAACCATGCTTTCGCAGGAGATACGCTTGCCGGAATTGCGTCCTTATTCTCAATCGTCGTCATGCAGTGTTCCCCGCGTCCACGGTAATCACTGTGCCTGTAATATTTCTTGACCCCTCACCCATCAGGAAATCAACGGCATTGGCTATGTCCTCAACTTCCACCATCCTCTTGAGCGCACTTCGCCGCGCGATCTGTTGCCGATTCTCTTCCGTCAGACTCTGCGTCATCTCGGTCGAAACAAACCCGGGAGCAACCGCGTTTACATTCACGCCGGCACGGCCCACTTCTCTCGCCAGCGACCGAGTAAAGCCAATCAGCGAAGCTTTGGTCGCCGCATAGACAGATAACCCGCTATAGCCGGTCGACGCGACGATCGATGAGATGTTAATAATGCGCCCGCCCCCATCGGCCATCATAAAGCGCACCACATATTTCGTCAGAACCATGGGTGACGTAGTGTTCAACCGCACCACCTGCTCGATCAAATGCGTAGATGTCATTGCGAGCACGCCGTCGGCACTCATCCCCGCATTATTTACCAAGCCATATATGGATCCAAAGTCCTTGCGCAGTTTCTTCACGAGGTCCGGGATCGCCTCAATCTGTGCCAGATCAAATGCCACAAAATGCAATGACCCAGGATGAGTCTTCTCGACTTCAAGTCTTGCCGCAACAAACTCGTCGCTCTCTTTCCGAGCAATCGCGATAGCGCGGAACCCTGACTCAATGAGCTTGCGCGCAATGCCCAGGCCCAACCCACGGCTTCCGCCTGTGACGATCACGTTACGCATTGCGGCGCACCATCTTTCCCGATTCACCGATTGTCAGCATGGGGACAAAGTTGATCGCAGTCGGAACCTTGTGCGCATCAAGCTCTCCGCGACAGAACTTCAAAATGTCTCGCTCGATCTCAACAGAGCCACAATCCTTCGCATCCCTCGATGCCGATTTCAAGACCACATCCGCAATTACGAGTGCGCCCGTGATGGGATTCTTCTTAGCCTTCACCATAGACATCGCAACTTCGGGATGTCGATTAATCGTTGCCTCGACCTCTTCGGGATGAACCTTGAAACCTCCAACATTGATGATCCCGTCGCGTCGTCCCGTAAAGTAATAGCGTCCATTCCGCAATTCAACCGTGTCTCCCGTGTCGACAAAGCCGTCAGCATCCCGCAGGACTTTGGTCTCCGATCCGAGATATCGGGAGGCTGTCCGCGTCGATCGAATCTTAAGCGTGCCATCCTCAATCTTCATGTCAACCTTAGAATTACTGCGGAGCAACTCCGGAGGAAAGCCCATCAATCCGTCATTCACATAGAAGCCCACGCCCGCCTCGGTCGAAGCGAATGTATGCGCGACACTCGCTTGCGGATATTGCGCTTGCACTTGATTCAGAATCGCCTGATCAACAATTTCTCCCGACATGCGGATATATTCCGGCGCAATGCGGTCTGCAAATGGGCTCATCAGCGCGCGACGCCAATGCGAAGGCGTCCCCGAGATATGCGTGACTCCATGTGCGCCAACCCGCTCAAGAAAATCCGCAGTCGACTCCTGCGCGCTCGACACCACCATCGAAGTGCCGGTGAGTGCGGTATGCAGAAAAATGTGCATCCCCCCGTAGCGGCGCATGTCGTAAAACGTGCTCCATACAGTTGTGGCCGACGAAGGATCAGTGTGCCAACCCGAGTCTGCGAGACTTCCCAAAGTATGTGCGGCCAGTTTCGGATGGCCCGTTGTGCCAGAAGTAAGCAGAATCCACTCGGTCTCGATCTCCGAGTCGCGATTCGACTCGACTGGCGCGATCTTTCGAGCGCACGGAACCAGGCGGTCAACCCCATGCCTCATTGATACAATCTCCGGTCGATCAGTCACCAGCACATCGGCCTCAGCCGTCCTTGCCACATATGGAATATATTCATGCGATAGATCAGGAGGATAAAGCACAATGCGCCGGGCCACTCCATCGAACTCAATGAGCACAGCCGAGGAGCAAAACTGGTCGGCCGTAGCCAGCAGTACCGACTTTCCGCGCATGTCGCTGGCGCGATCTTCCAGGATCGACCCTTGAAGCAGTTCGCCCCATGTAGCCCTTACGTCAAGGCCCACCAGAATGCACGACAAATTGCCGGCAGCATTGATTCCTGACCTCAGAGAAGCCGGATTATTTTGCGGCATTTTCATAGAATCGTATGAAATCGCCAAATGTTACAGGGAATCGAGCGTCTTCGTCGCTGCTGAAGGGGTCCACTCCAAGCGAACTCTCAAGCCTGGCGACGACGATAGCAAAGCAAAGCGAATCCAGGCCTGAATCGAGAAGGGAAAGATCGTCTGTTAGAGGCGCGAGTTGCTTGTCATGCTCCTGCGCCACCTGTTTGAACTGCGCAACTACTTCCGACTTTGTATCCATATTCCGATTTATCTGCCTTCCAGGGCGCAACACCTGTCGGTCGGCGCCGTTTGTGACTTCCTCAAAATACTTTGGTTATCGCTCCCGAGCAAGCAAGAAATTCCCGTGGCTTCCAAACTCAACCCAGCGAGAGGAAAATGTGAAACAAGCCAGTCCGCGATAGAACTCTGAACCGCCGCCCGGCCTTCGCGATTTGCGAACGAATGATCGGCGCTTTCGACAAACTCGACCGAAACTCGGCTCTTGCGTCCCGCCATTTTCATCACATAATCGATGTAATCGAATTCACCGACTCTCGGTTTGGCTCCCTGCGCTTTGATACCCGGTGCTTGAAGAAGCAAAATGGGCAGCCCAGTCGCGGCAACCTGCTTCCAACAGGCAAGAAGTTGAATGTTAGCATTCCCCGGTGGCGCATTTCCACTCAACGCAAGGCGAAGATTGCGGGCTCGATCGTAGCTGTTGCTCAGAAATCTTCCCACCCTGCTTCGTCTTGCCCAGTCACTCAATTCCTGTCGTACCCTTGGTCGCGTGGCCTGAGGCAGATGAAAGTAAGTGTCCAGAAGAATCAACCCTCTGCATTCAGGGCTGGCGCCGCTCGCGTAGAGAGCAGAGACAGAGCCAGCGCAGTGACCAAAAATCACCATTCCCGAGAGTCCAAACCTGTTCACCAACTCGTGCACAATGGCGGCCGTTACAGAAGCAAAGCCTCCCGCATTGACGGAGTCCAGCAAGTCCGTTGAGGCCTCTCCATCGGAGTCTCCCAAGCCAGGGAAATCAATTCGAAACGCAGGGTAACCGAGGTTCGCGATTGAATCCGCCCAGTGTACCGCTGAATCCCCGCTCGCGGCCCTCGGCAGCGAAAGCGAATTCACGAAGAGAACTCCAAGCCGCTCTCTGTCTACCCGATTCACCTGCAATTCGACATCCCGGTCCACAGCGGGATGATACGTCCCCCGAAGACGAACTCCAAGGCCCTCCAAAACAATTAGTTCACGCTTCGCAATAGCCTCATGCATGGACTAATCCTTTGTTGGACTGCGTCGCGACCTCGACGATCCATTTTCGGTTGGGAGTGAACAGCCAACTGAAGTCTTTCAGGTCATCGTATCCTACAATTCCGCCTTTGGTGAGCGGGGCGGCGTCTCTTGTAAGATTTACAATTCTGACCGGACGCTTGTATGCCTGTGCTGCGGTCTCTTCGCTGGCCAGCGCCGTGGGAAGCGCGAATCGGAAAGAATCCTGCCACAAGTTGACGGACCAGAGATAGCCATCCACCTCCAGCGGCGATCCTTGCTCCAATTCACGAATATAGTCCGACGTAGATTTCCGGTCATCGCCGAATTTGAAGATTTGTTCCAGACCCACCCAACGCATGAGCGTCGCACGTAGCGCCTGGTTCGCGTTGGCTGGCGGAGACCAAAGCAACAGTCCGTCGCCGATGCCCTCATCAAACGCCCTTCCCGCAAGAACTGCGCCAAGCCCCAACCCATGAATCACCAGCGGAACATGAGGTGGCCGCCCTTTAAACCAGCCAGCGAGAAGCCGAACATCCTGGCTCCAGTCCTCAAACGTCGTCTGCTCGAATTCGCCGGTGCTTTCACCGATTCCGCGATAATCATAACGAAGAACTTCGATATTTTCGCCGGCGAGATCGCGCGCCCAGCGAACCCAGGGTAGATATGAATTATGACGCTCCGAAGCAAATGGCCCTACCAGCAGTACCCGCGCCACAGGATCCTTCACCCCGTGGAGCACAGTGTAAAGATGCGCGCCGGAGACAGGAAAGTATCCGGCGCGCTCCTCAACTTGCCTGCTCGATTCGACCTGATTTTGCAACGCAGCACCCTGATTCAGACTGGCCCAACCGGTTATGCCGCAGCGCTTTGATTCGGACCCTGAACGATCGCGATAATCAGAGTGCGAAGAAGATCCACACCCTCAAACAAATCCGCATCCTGGCTGATCGGGTTGATCGCCATTTCCAACGAAAGCGCGCGGAACAACTCGGCCGTATGCGTGATGTCGCATACGCCGTGGACATCAGTGTACTCCCGTTCCGTAGATCCCTGCTCTCCCGCCAGTTCGGCCAGAAAGCCCATGAAACGCTGAATCCAGCCCTCAAAGAAGGCCATCGTCAGAACCGACTGCACACCCTGAAGCTTGCCGAGGAAGAGCCGGACATTCGTCAGTTCACGATCGATGGAAAGCGCGTCGTTGGCTGTCGGGAATGCATGCGCAGACACAGCGAATTTGCGCATCATGACCGGATGGGCGTCGCGAACCTCTTCGAACAGGTTCTCCGCCAGAATGGGGCGCACTTCATCGCTCTTCACCGCGATGTAGGTTGCCGTCATCCAATAAATGAAATTGCCTTCGAGAACTGCGGTATAACGAGCAATGATGCCGCAGCGTTGTTCGCTGCTGAGACTCTTGGGGTTAGGAAGTTGGGCGATCAGATCGTCGACCATCGTCGAGATCTGCTGCTGAATCGCGGCTCCAAGCGATTCGCCTTGCGCCTGCGGAGCGAGAGTGATTGTGCTCATTTTTCACCTTCAAGACAACGGAATGGGGAATGCCGGAAACAGCATCCAGACAAATGCAAGAGGCTAATAGTGCTCGCCCAAAAGAGTGTGAAGAACGGGCGGCCAAAACAAGCGCTGAAACTGAGCGCAAGCCAAGAACCCAAATCAGATACAGCCTTGCGCCGAGCCCTGGGAAGCGATCATCGTGCCGTTCCACGGACCTCTGGAATCGTCATACCACTAAAGTCCGAGGCGTGCTACCGGTTCCCCTCAGCAAAGTCCCCATCAGGCGAAGTGGTTGCTTCGATGTGGATACAGAATACAGGATTGCTGGAAATTACGGCGGCAACACACCCATATTCACCCCACAAAGCGGTCATGCCAATGCCCCTTTTCTGTCATGACTATGGGCCGTTGGTACTTCAAGAAAATGGTTACCGGTAACGAATGAATGGGGTTACGGTCGGAAAGAAACATCGGCCAATTCTACGAATTATCATTACCCGCATGGCAAACAAACTCCGCTGGGGCGTGCTCAGCACCGCCAACATCGCTCTCAAGAAAGTCATCCCTGCCATGCAGCACGGCCAGCACACGACCGTCGTAGCGATTGCATCCCGCGATATCACCAAGGCCCGCGACTCCGCGGACAAACTCGGCATCCCCACAGCGTATGGTTCCTATGAAGAACTCCTCGCCGACCCCAATATCGACGCCATCTACAACCCGCTTCCCAATCAGTTTCATGTCCCCTGGACCATCAAGGCCGCCGAAGCCGGGAAGCACGTTCTGTGCGAAAAGCCTCTAAGCCTTACCGTCGCTGAAGCTAAGACTCTGCTCGCCGTCCGCGCCCAAACCAAAGTCAAAATCGGCGAAGCTTTCATGATCCGCTCTTACCCGCAATGGCTCCGTCTACGCGAATGGCTCGATGAACGCCGCATCGGTGAACTTCGCTCCATCGCCGGCTTCTTCAGTTACTTCAACAATGACCCATCCAACATTCGCAACCGGGTCGAGGCTGGCGGCGGCGCACTCATGGACATCGGCTGCTACCTCATCCACGCATCCCGCTATGCCTTCGCGCACGAGCCCACACGCGTAGTCGGCCTCATTGATCGCGACCCCGAAACGCACATCGACCGCCTAACCTCGGCGATCCTCGATTTTCACGGTGGCCAATCCATCTTCACCTGCAGCACACAGATGGTCCCCTATCAGCGCATTCATTTCTTCGGCACCCTCGGACGCATCGAAATCGAAATCCCTTTCAACGCGCCTCCCGACCGCCCAACCCGCCTGTTCATCGATATCGGAGGAGATCTCTTCGGCGCCGGAATCACGACCGAGACCTTTCCCGTATGCGATCAATACACCCTGCAAGGCGATGCCTTCTCAAAGGCCGTAATAGATGACACCGAAGTCCCCGTCTCGCTCGAAGACGCCATCGGCAACATGGCCGTAATCGAGGCCATCTTCAACTCCGCCGCCTCAGGACAATGGGAGCGTCCGAAACAATAAATTGTTGGAGTTTCATGTCCTGAAATTGAATTCACCGGCGCTGCGAGTTACCGCGTTCGCCACCAATGCAGGATGCCCCATCCTTGCGAGTTTTTCCTATCGCAAGGGTGGGGAACCTCAAATCTCAACCAATCGATTCTCAACCGATCCCTCAGAGGTACGGACCCATTGAACGCCCTATCCCTCTCAAAGTTTGTTGCCCAATTCGCCGCGCAACTGGGATAGAAAGCAACTGCAACGACGCAACCACCGGAAGAGCATACTTGAGCGCCGCAATCCCAGACCACCAGTGAGCGATGGCCAGAAACACAGCGCAACCAAGAAAGCGTCCCGCGAAAAGCCCCAGCTCATGATTGAAAAAATAAGCGTATTCACTGCGCCTCTCCAGCGCGGCTACCGTATCAACCACCTGTAACTCAATCGGGTTGTAGGACAAATCGAGCAGCGGCTTCGCCAGCACAAGGCAGCCAACGAAAACAAGCACGCCTGCCGTATCGAAAAACAAAGCGTTCGCCACGGTGCCCACGAAGAACAGAATCAATCCAACAGAAAAGACAACTTGGCGATGGCGCGGCGCTGTGCTTCGCCCAACTACGTAGAGCAGTATCGCGGAAAACACACCGCCGATAGCTTGCGTCGCCCCAAGCGTGCCTTCTTTGCCGACCAGCAGCAAAATGAGCATCGCCGGGGCCGTGACCATGTATCCCTGCGCCAGGCCCTTCAGGAACGCGAGTTCAAGCATCCGATACCACAGCGCCTCAAATCGAAAAAAGACGAAACGCGTATGCGCAGGATTGCGGTAGCTGCCCCGCTCAAGTATTCCCGCTGCCAAAACGGTAATACAGAATACTGTCCCGGCAATCATGCGGTACGCGTGATTCGCAACACCTCCGAACCATCCAAAAAGAGCGGCCCCGCTGACGATCCATCCAATGAACGCGGGGACTACTACACCCGTGAGTGTAGAAGCGAAAAGTTCGACCCCATAGTAGTAGTTCCGATTGTCATCCTCTGTGCTGGCCAGTGCCAGGAAACCACGGTTAGCCCAGAACAAGCCGGTGGCAAGCCCCATTACCAGACCGAGAGCAGCCGTGCCCATCAACGTGAGGTCTGTCGAACGCATCAGCGCCATCATCGCCACGCCAGACAGCACCATTCCCGCTGCGTACAGGTGCTTCGCGCCCACGCGCCCCAGCAGGATTCCATTCAAAAATGAAGCAATGGGAGTCGCCGTGTACAAAGACAACTGATAGGTCACGACCTTGCTCACATCGTGCGAATTACGCATAACATATGCCGCCACAAATATCTCAATCACCGGCAGCACCAGCGCATAAGTCATGTTTGCGACAAGCAAAATCTGCATTGATTGCGAACAGTGGCGGAAGACCTGAAACTCCCTGCGGATGCGGTTCATGCTGAACCGGCCTTAAGCATCCACATCCGTTGAGATGCCCGATGCTTGCGACTGAACCAGCCCGGTGGACTCGCGAATTACCAGCTTGGGATATACAGTGATCACCGGCGGACGCGGTTGAGGGATATCATCTCGAATAAGTCCCAGCAGCGTCGTTGCTGCAGCCTGCCCCATGGCCCGCAACGGTTGATGAATCGTAGTGAGCGGGGGGTTGTTCGTCACCGCAATCAGCACATCGTCGAATCCAAGCACAGACACATCGCGGGGAACACTTAAACCAACCTCGCGCAGCGCTAGAATTGCACCTATCGCCGTTACATCGTTAAACGCAAAGATTGCAGTAAACGGCTGGTTGGTCTTCAGTAACTCGCGCGTAATTTCCAGTCCCGGTCCCGGCCCCGGCTCGGGACCCTGCAATTGAACCACGAGCCCCGGATCCACCGCGATGTTTAGGCTACTCGCAGCATCCACGATTGCCTGCCAGCGGAAGTCCGTGTCCGAACTGAATGCCTGCCCTTTGATGAACGCAATTCGCGTGTGCCCCAGGCTCTGCAGATGCTCCAACGCCAGCCTTGCCGCCTGCTCGTGATGGAGTTCGATGTTGATCACGCCTTTTCGACGCCTGTGCCCGGACACTGAAACCAGCGGAACGGAAAGCTCCTGCTCCAGCGGTGTATCGACGGCAATAATGCCCTCCACTGAGCGAGCCAGCATCATGCGCAAATATCCCTCAAGCAGATCTTCACGATGCCGATGGCTCACCACAAAATAGAAATAGCCATCCTTGACAAGCTCATCTTCAATCCCGCTGAGAACTGCAGTCGAGTAGCCTTCACTGATCTCCGGAACAATAACTCCAATCGTATAAGTCCTCTTCTGCCGCAAGCTCCTCGCAACTGTGTTTGCAGAATAGCCATACTGGGCCGCCGCATGGAGAACCCGTTCCTCCGTCCCCTTGGCAATGCGGTGCTCGGCCGCCGCACCATTGACGATGCGCGATACCGTTGACTGAGACAACTCGAGGATAGCTGCGAGTTCTTTCAGCGTAATCGGCTTGAGCGGGGTCTTGTTCACTTGGGTTCTCTCATCATAGCGTGCCGCCTCGCATTCGAAGACCCAACATGCACAATGCGCAAGACAACTGAGATGCACAACACTAGAAGCGAGTTACCCTGCGAGACCCTTTCCATGAAATCCAGCCCGCTCCATCGCGGTCAAGCTCTCTCGATTGCGCATGAAAGTGCTCCAAACCAATCCCGACCGCAGATTCTCCGCCATCAAAACCGAAATTCCCTGATCGATCCCGAGCACATCTGGATCAAACCAGTTTGCGGCCGGATGGAATGCGTCCAGAAAACCATACCGCCCCCAAACCTGCTTGCCCCACTTGGAACGCATCGCCCGCAGCACCGAGACGCACTCATCCGGAAGGAACGGAAGAGATCCTGCCGCGGCGGAAGGAACCACCGTTCCATCAAGCGGTCCAATTGCCGGTGGACCGCCCCAAGCCGTGTAACCATCCACGTAATCCGACGAAGTAACTCCCCAATAATTCTCGTTGTACCAGTTCGGGTGTGCCAGACAAAAAGCCTTGTGCGCGCGAGTCGCAGTCACTGAATTCGTAAAGTAATCCGCATAAGCATCCCGCTTCTCGCGAAAATCAAACCACGCTTGCGAATATTGATGCGTAAAGAGCGGATCGTCTCCGCTTATATAGTCGTACCCCGCATAGTGCATCGTCGAACGCGTAAAGTTGTTCCAATACTCAGCCGGGACAGGATGTGTCGGCGAGCCAATGGCCAGCAGATCAATCATCATCAACTCGCAATAGTGGTCCCAGCGGTATTGCAGGAAGCCAGTTTCCGGCTGCCACCCCATTGAGAAAGCCTTCCCCCCATTCAGCATCCATGGCCAATCCACACGCTCGTAAATCTGTTGCGCCAGGGACTGAATCTGTTGATCCTCAAAGTAAGCGCGCGCCGTCAGCATTCCGCAAAGCAGAATCGCCGTATCGATCGACGAAAGCTCTGAGCCGCGAAACCGTTTCCCGGTCTCAACATCGGTGAAGTGATAGAAAAACCCATGCACCTCCGGCGCGGCATTCAGATGCCAATGCAACGTCTGCCTCACCCGTTCCACGACCTGAGCGTGCGGCAAATAGCCCCGATGATCCGCAATACACAGCGCCGTCAGTCCGAAACCCGTAGAGGCGATACTGGCCATCCGCCGAGGATCCCGCCCCCCTGTAAGATTGTTTCGCGCCCGGTCAAGAATCTGCCCCGTCTGCGGACTCCCCTGCTCCCAGAAAAATAAACACCCCTGCCGCTCCAGATCGTCCAGGAAAGCCTCATCCTCTTGCGTCAGTTGCCCGTCCCTGCTCGCGAATGCCACGGCTCCCGGCGCCATCGCACACCCCGCCGACGCAGCAATCCCCTTCAGCACCTGCCTGCGATTGATCCCCAAGACTTTCCCCCGCTTCCCCATTTCAACTCCTCTATGTATTCCCCTATCTATATTGATCGGCGGCGGGTTCCATGCCGATCAGTTTGCGGCAGTCTAATATTTGTTTCTATCCGAATTTGAGATTCAATTACGTCTCGTCCCAATTAAGAAACGTGTTGCCAATCCAGAATCACCTTCCCCGAGTTTCCAGAACGCATCACGGCAAAACCATCTTCAAATTCATTCCAGGCAAGCCGGTGAGTGATCACTTTGCTGATGTCCAGCCCCGACTGCAACATCACCGTCATCTTGTACCAGGTCTCATACATCTCCCTGCCATAAATTCCCCGAATCGTGTATTGGTTAAAGATCACCTTCGCCCAATCAATCGACATTTCCGATGGCGACGGAATCCCAAGCATCGCCACCTTCGCTCCGTGGCTCAGATTAGCCAACATGTCCCGAAACGCATTCGGATTACCCGACATCTCAAATCCGATATCGAACCCTTCCTGCATTCCCAATTCCTTTTGCACCTGCTCCAAAGTTTTCTCCCGCGGATTCACAGCTTCCGTCACTCTGGCAGCCGTCCTCGCCAACTCAAGCCGATACGGATTCAAATCGGTAATAACTACGTTGCGTGCGGCCGCGTGCCTGGCAATCGCAGCAGCCATAATCCCAATCGGCCCCGCGCCCGTGATCAGCACGTCTTCACCCAGAACCGGAAAAGCCAACGCAGTATGCACAGCATTGCCCAACGGATCAAAAATGGCCGCAACGTCCAGCGGAACACCAGCAGCATGACGCCAGATATTCGTCATAGGCAGAACAATAAACTCCGCGAACGCCCCCGCACGATTAACGCCAATTCCCGCCGTGTGCGCGCACAGATGGCGTCGCCCCGCCAGGCAATTCCTGCACCGTCCGCAAACCACGTGCCCCTCTCCGCTTACCCGATCGCCAATTTGAAAATCGGTAACGTTGGAGCCAGTCTCCACAATCTCGCCGACAAACTCATGCCCAATCACCAGCGGAACCGGAATTGTCTTCTGCGCCCACTCATCCCAGTCGTAAATGTGCAAGTCCGTTCCGCAAATCCCCGTCGCCAAAACGCGAATCTTGACGTCGTTGATCCCAACCCTCGGCTCCGCCACATCTTCAATCCAGAGACCAACCTGCGCATGCGCCTTGACCAGAGCCTTCATTTCCTCCCCTTTCGATTGCAAGGTAAATCTTAATGCTTAGGCTCGCCGCGATGCCCACGATGCTGGCAAACTACCCACGCAGGGGCGAAATTTTGCCTGATCAATGCGCCCGCTGACTCGCTGAAGTTGTCCAAATAGTCTACGGCTTGGGTGCGACATTCGGGCAGCCGCTTGATAGCTTGTCTGATTGATAGCCGCTAAGAGTCGCTTCATAAACCTTCCGTACCCGGCCTGAATCAACGCCAGCCGCCGGAGCAGCAATCAATGAGAGCGCCTGCTGTATGGACTTAACCGCATTCTCCCGATCACGATTGATCCAGTAAGCCTGCCCCAATGTCTCCAGAATCACATAATCCTTGCCCGCAGCCGCCGCATTGGCACGCTGCGCAAGGTCCAGCCCCAGATGAGCATCGCAAAACTCCGGAAGATCGCGAGTCGTCAGAAAACGGGCTGCCAAATTCAGTTCCGCAGCCGAAGCATCCTTCTGCTGCGCCGTCTGCTTCAATACCGGCACACTTGCCCGCGCCAATTCAACAGCCTCAGCATGGCGTCCCATCTTGGCGCTGATTTCAGCGGCATTGGCCTGGAGGTCTGCGAGCGTTGTGCGATTGTACGGGCTATTGGGGTTTGCTTTCAGAAGCTGCTCCAAAATAGATATTGCAGTTTTATAGGCATCAACCGCGGCGGCGGAGTGGCCTGCGTAATCCTGAATGACTCCAAGATTGCGATAGATGCTGGCGCGGGCCTGCGGGTAAACACGATTCTGAGGATCCTCCTCGGCCAGCTGCTCCATCGTCGTGCGCGCCTCATTGATGGCCGCGATACCGCGATCGAAATCTCCCATGCTACCCAGATTCCAACCCATCCCCAGCAGCACTGAAGCTCTCTTATTGCGGATAGCTGATGAAGCCTTCTGCTCGGCCGGAAGGCTGTCCAGTGCAACCAGCGCCTGTTGGAAGTAGCCTGCCGCTGTGGGGCGATCACGCGTTTGCGTGAGCAGCGCAAGATGGTTGTAGCTCGACGCAAGCTGCGATGTGCCTTCAGGATCGCCCGGCTTCAATTGCAGCGCCGCCTTTGCATAGTCAATAGATTTTCTTAGATCGTTGCCCGCATCGTCGTTGCCACCCATCGTATAGCCGTCGCGTTGCGTCAAAGTCATGGCTACAGATTCTTCCGCAGCCGAAGCCTGCGAGAGAATATCGAAATCCTTTGGCGACTCATTGGCCATCTGCACCAAATCATGCGCTGCAGTTTCGACCAGCTTGCCCCCCTTATCCCATTGCCGATAGAAAATGAAGCTCATCCCCAGCATCAGCCGTGCCCGAGCCAGCGCACGCTTGGCTCGCTGATTCTGTGGCTCCCGCGCCACCACCGGCTCAAGCAAACCGATGGCCTTCGTATAAGTGTCCCGTGCTTCGGCAGCCTGACCCAGGTTGGGTCGCAACGGATGCCCAAGCACATCCGCAAGTTCGGAATACCCCTCCGCAATGTCGATGCGAAGCGAATCGTCGTTATTCTTCTCCGCAGCCAGTCGATCCAGATAGTCCAGCGAATGCTTCACCATATCGGCCTTGATAGGCGTCGAACCAGGAAGCTTTTGAATGGAGTTTTGCAGCTCGAACATCATGTAGCGCGTCAGTTCGCGTGCTTCCTGGAAGCGCCGTTCAGCCGCGGCGCGCTGTCGTCGAGCCTCACTGGCTTCCATCAAAGTAGCCACAATGCCTGCCGTGATTGACAAAAGAATCAGCACAACAGCAGCAACAGGCGCCTTATGACGCACCACAAATTTCTTCGCCCGATAAAGACCCCCTCCAGCAAATGCGCGCACCGGCCGGCCTTCAAGATAGCGAGTTACATCCGCCGCCAATTCCGCAACAGAAGCGTACCGGTCGGCCGCAGCCGGAGCCACGGACTTAAGCGCAATAGCATTCAAATCGCCTTCCAGCGCGCGCCGCAAGCCAACCGCAGTCTCGCCGCGCACCTCCGCCACAGCCGATGCCTCAGACGCGTCCATCCCCCCGATAACAGTGCTTGCCTTGCGCGGCTCCGTATGCAAAACCGAGTCGACAATCTCCGCCGGTGTTGTTCCTGTCGACGCGAAAGGCCGCCGGTCAATGAGAAGTTTGTAGAGCAGAACACCCAGCGAATACACATCGTCCGTAACAGCCGCCGGCTTCCCGCGCAGCAGCTCCGGGCTCGCATAGAGCGGCGTAAAGTAAAGCGTCGGACTATCCTGCTGGGGTGCCGTCAACTCCATTGACCTGGCCAGTCCGAAATCGAGCAGCTTCGGCTCTCCCAATGAATTCACCAGAATATTGCTCGGCTTGATATCGCGATGCACAATGAATTGGCGATGCGCAAAATCGACCGCCGCGCAAACTTCCAGAAAGATCTCAAGGCGCTTTCGAACCGTCAGCCGTTGCAGGTCGCAATAGCGATCGATCGCCTCGCCCGCGACAAGTTCCATGACCAGGTAAGGCAACCCGTCCTCGCCCAGTCCGCCATCGAGAAAAGACGCAATGTTTTGATGTCTCAGTTGCGACAGAATCTGCCGCTCGCGCCGAAACCGCTCGTCCAGAATCGAAGACCAGATCGGCGACGAGATCGACTTGACAGCAACCTCAAGGTTCACCTCACCGTCTTCCCGCGTCGCACGATAAACCGTGCCCATCCCACCGCGCCCAATCGCTTCTCGCGCATGATACGGCCCAAAGCGTGGAAGCGGCTGCACGCTCGAACTGGCCCCCTGCCGCACCAGCTTGTCGCGCTCAAAAAGCCGGCATACATCCTTCACAAGCTCGGGTTCCGTGCCGCTCGTTGTCCTCAGAAACTCATCCCGCGCGTCGCCCTCAGGCAAATCCGCCGCCGCCTGAAAGAGACGATCCAGCCGCGCGAAATATTCCTGCGACGTTGGGCTCATATACGGTACGGCGTAAATCAGGCTCGAAATGCGTCAGGGAGCCGGATGCAATCGTTCGTGCAACCATGCCAGCGAAAATCGAATATCGCGGTCTATGCTGGAAGGAGAAACGCCAAGCAGCGCGGCCGCTTCCTCCACCGTGCATCCCAGAAAATAACGAAGCTCCACCGCCTGCGCCTTCACCGGATTCAGTTCCTGCAACTCGTCCAGCGCGCGCGAAAGGTCGATTGAACTTTCTTTAAGTGGGCCGATCCAGGCCAACTCGGCTTCCAAAGGAACCTGTGTAAATGCCGCTCCCCGCTTGGCTGCATTGTATTGCCGAGCGTGATCCACCAGAAGCCGCCGCATCAATTTCGCCGAGAAAGTGTAGAAATGCGCGCGGTCCTTCATGCTGACTTTGCGCTGCTTCAAAAGCTGCCCAAACATCTCGTTCACCAGCGCCGTGCATTCCAGCGTATGGTCCACGCGCTCGTTGCGCATTAAAGATTGCGCCAGGTGGCGAAGCTGATCGTACACCAGCGGAAGCAACTGGTCCACCGCGCCCGGCTTGCCGTGCGCCCAGTCCTCTAAAAGCAGCGTAATTTCGCCCGCTTCCGGCTGCCGGTCCATAACACCTATCAATTTAGCATGGAGCCTGACGTGTCTCGGCGCCAATTGAAAGCACCAGGAAATGCCAAGAACTTCAGATTTCCGGCACCTGGGGTTCCGCGTCCAGAATTCATATCGAAAACAAATCTGTAAACCCGAGCGAAGCGTACTTCAGCGGAGTCGAAGGACCTGCGTTTAGTCAATTTCATGAGCCGAGACTCTGTTTCTGAGAAATGCAACGAACCTCAAGTCACCCCGGCGCCTGACCTTTGTCAGAGCCACCTCGTCGTGTAATGTAATCCAGTAGGATCTTCTTCAATGCTTTCCCGAACGCTAATTTATTCCGATCCAGACGGTCAGCACACGGTCGTTCTCGATCGTCCATCCACGTCGATCGGCCGTTCCCCTGGCCAGGACGTTGTGTTGCGCGATCCCGCCACATCCCGTCAGCATGCCGTGATCCTGCGTGATGGAGAAACATTCACAGTCGTCGATCAGAACAGCACGCACGGCACCTTTCTCAATGGCGTCCGAGTGCAGCGCGCTGTCCTTGCACCCGAAGATGTTCTGCAGCTGGGCTCGCTGAAGGGTCCGAAATTGCAGTTCCATCTCCAGCGAAGCGATGATTCCACAACGACCTCTTATCAGCTTCCGGTCAACGATATCCTTGCTTCTCTCCGGGAATTTCAGATTCCGCCCGGCGAACTTCGCACTGCGGCCCGCGAGATGGAGCAGCTGAACTGGCTTCTTCGCGCGGCCCGTCAGCTCAACGAGGGAGGCGCAATTGAAGACATTCTTGGCGTCCTTCTCAAACTCACCATTCAGCTCACCAGTGTCGAACGCGGCTTTGTCTTTTTGTCTGAAAATGGTGAAATGCGTTTTGCTCAAGGGCTCGGCGCCCATGGAAAAATTGTGGAAGAGGATTCCACAATTTCGCGCCGCGCCATGCAGAAAGCCATCGACAGCGAGTTAAAATTCTCCGTCAGCGACACGCTAACCGACGACCGCGCCTCGCAATGGTCCAGCGTCGTAGCGAACAATATCCGCAGTATCTACTGCATTCCTCTCCGTACGCGCGGATCGGCAAATGAATCAGCCCGCTTGCTCGGCCTTCTGTATCTCGACAGCCAGATAGGCCCGGGCTTTCTCACTCAAGTCGATCATCAACTTCTCGACACCATTGCCACCGAGGCAGCCGCGCTTCTGCACAACGCGCTCCTTGCCGAGGCAGAACAAAAGTCCCGCCTTGTCCGCGAAGAGCTTGCCTTTGCGGCCAGGATTCATAAAGGCCTGATGGCCAATACACTCCCCGTCGTTCCCTATGCGGTGCTTCAGGCACGGAGCATTCCCTGCCTCGCCATCGGCGGAGACTTCTACGATGCCATCGCACTCGACGACAGCGTGTGCGTCACCCTCGTCGACGTATCCGGTAAGGGTGTACCCGCTGCGATTGTTGCCGCAACGCTCCAGGGCATCATTCATGCTCAGTTGCTCGCCGGGCAATCCCTGCCGCAGATTGCCTCAATGGTCAATCGATTCCTCTGCACCCGCAACGTCGGTAAATACGCAACCATGGTCATGGTGCGACTCTATCCGGACGGTCGCTGCGAATATATGAACTGCGGCCACATCCAGCCCCTCTCAATCTTCGCTGGCGAGATACGGCGTCTCGAAGAAGGCAACCTGATCGTCGGACTCGTAGAAGGAGCCACTTATACATCCACCTTCGAAACCCTCCGACCAGGAGAGCGTATCCTGCTTGCGACGGACGGAATAACCGAAGCGGAAAGCAGCACAGGCGAGTTATTTGGCGATTCGGGACTAAGTGAAGTCGCGCATCACGAAGATATCGACGCAATCCTCGACCGCGTAGCGAAGTTTCAAGCCCCCAACCCCGCGCAAGACGACATAACCCTGATCGATGTTAGGTACGCAGCCCCCGAATAATTACGGGATCACCGAACACCGCGCCCCGGTTTTCAAACTTCATACCCAAAACAAATCTGTCATCCCGAGCAACTCGACCTGCGCCCGCAAGTTACGGCGAGGGGAATGAACGCTGCAGCACAAAAGCTCCGTGCCCCGTCGGGGTACCCTCTGGGTCGCGAGTTTTTTTCGTCGCAAGGGCGGGAAACCTCAACTCTCAATCAACCCCGTCCATCAGGAGCAGCCCGACTCGCCGCGCAGACTTACGGTTGAAATGAACAGTTGTCTCAGATCGGGTCCTGCGCTAACTCGCTAACTTGCTATCGCGGCGAAGCCGCGGCTAACTTGCTGAATATAGT
>Ga0302140_10002098_pt1 | contig 25965 bp, 12 predicted proteins | sample I_Bog_E1_1_FD_202095 | JGI IMG/M metagenome (GOLD analysis project Ga0302140, IMG submission 202095) | Peat permafrost microbial communities from Stordalen Mire near Abisko, Sweden - I_Bog_E1_1 | ecosystem: Environmental > Terrestrial > Soil > Wetlands > Peat | place: Sweden: Abisko, Stordalen... | reverse complement strand
CTGCTTTCTTCAACCATGCGGGTCCGGCTGCTGGACGAATCGGCGTTAAGTGGCATTGGCGCCTGGGACATAAGCCCATGGGAAACATGGCCGTGGGATAACGACAATTCCAATGTCTATTTTGTCGATGGCGTCGGGCAATCCATAAGGCTCACACCGGACACCAGTATGATCCGTGGGTTTGCGGCACAATATGTCACCGTGGACCGGTCGTCACAGGACGTCAACGAGTGGTCCATTCGCAATAATTGGGTACATCACGACACGTATGCGTGGTCCGGGCAGCAATTTGCCTCCCGACAGGCAACACGCCCCATCATTGAATTCATCCGGGACATTGCGCTGTATAATTATGGTTATATCCGTCTGCCGGCGGTTGACTGCCTGCTGACCGGCGCACAGGCAATCCTGGCTGGCACCGGACCAATCAGCGTCTCCGCCATCAACGGAAAGCCATCGGGACTGGTGTCCGTGGACAATGGCGTGGTGCTGGTGGACGGAATGCGGCTGCTGGTGGCACAGACATCACCGGACACGCCTTCGATGAACAACCAGATATACCTTGTCACGTCGGCAGGAAGCTATACCGGCTGGGATGATGGTACCTTTGACCTCCCTTCGATATGGGACGCGGCAGACGATACGATAACGTTGGTACCCCAGCCACCGACACAGACGGGGGATATCGTAGCAGCGATGCCACCAACCGGTTACCTCATTGCGGATGGCTGGGATGCCGTTTCCTGGGAAGAAATACCTGCTTGGGACGCCACAAGTTTTGCCATGACGGTTCAGGCAACCGGACTTGGCGCGTCGGCGGAACTGTGGTTCAATGGCACATCCTGGGTACCGGCACAAGCCTGGAATGAAAGCGTTGACCCGCTGTTCATGCTGTATGATATCGAGCCGGTTGGCGTCGCTTTGTCAGACCCGACACGGTATCCGGGAAGTGATTTTGCCGGCAACCGGATTTTTGGCTATGCGCCAGGAACCGGAATGGTGCCCGATCCCGTCCTGCAAAGGACCGTCACCTATGACCAGAATGGCTATATTGTTTTCGAGAACGACGCCGTTGTTGTCATGTACAATTGCAATAATGGTCCTTTGACGGGTTTGTATTGCTATGGCATCTATGGCGTCAGGGAATTTGCGACAAGTTCGTTGTGGCGACGCGGCGCTGGGTTGGCCCAACAGGTGGTTACAATACTTGATTATGACACGCCGAACCTGTACGAAATCCCATCCAACCTGCAAGCCAATCCGTTATGCGATGACGTGACGTTTCTTTCACGCAGTGAATGGTCCACCCACTTCAATAATTTGATGCAGGACCAGATAGGATTTGCCGGCTCGCTGTTTGGCGGCAACAACTGGCGCGACGGCGCGCGTGACCTGACACTTGGCACTGAAATTCTCCAGCACCGCACGGCATTGCTGAAGACGATGCTGTTGGCATCAAATTCAGCTTTCGATTATCCAAATGCAGTGCGTTATGCTGACCAGGAATATACCAGAACGAGAAACCAGTTTTCACGCAAGCTGGTCGATTTGAGCAACCGTGGCGTGGTGCTCGATACGCAGCCGCCATCGGATTGGATTGCTGCCGCGTTTTCGTCACTGACCCTGGCAAAAACTGCCGGGTCGCCATTTGCCCTCAGCACGATGGGCGGCGCGAATTATTTCATTCCCCCGACACCAACTTTCCTTGGCGTGCTGCCTGCCTGTTTGCCAGGAAAAGTCATCGACACCACCTATGCAAGCCCTGTGAGGATGATCCGTGGACATGACGGCAGTCTGACGCCAGCCTTCGGTGATTGGCGTGACGATGTGTTCCTGGCGCTGGAAATGGCAATTTACAACAATATCCCCAGCCATCTCGCCGGCAATTTCGATCCGGAAGCCCGTCCGGATTTCGACCTCGCGGCATGGCGTGGCGGACGCTTCCAGCAGAATGCCAATGGCTACACGCTCGGCGAAATCAACCGGATGCTGGCGCCCAGTTTTCTGCTCTGGGCAGAAATTGGACACTACGACTACCGCACCAATACCGGTTATGACCAGGGAAATCCATTCACTTGGAACTTTCACGGTGTTCCCGACCGTCAGGGCAATCTCCTGCCCGGCAATTGGCGGGCGATCTACCGCTGGTACTATGACACCGACCACCCCCACACAGCGCCATGGGAAATGCTTGGTTTCACCGATGAACCTTCATGGTGGGCGGACCAGTATACCACGTCGTGGTCTGCGATCAATGTCAAGTTGTGGAGTGACCTGGAACTCGGTTTAATCAGACAGGGAACGCATGCCGGGATTGACCCGAGATATGCCCGTCCCGGTCTCTCCGCTGTCATTCCGGTTGACGCAAACGGCAACTTGCTTGATCCGCTGGCAGCGCATATTGTTCCGCGTGCCCCGGTTTATCAACAGGCTTCGGCACCATGGATGCCCGGCGATCATGGTCCGGCGGAAAACATCTGGATTAACACGCCGGCTTATCGGTTTGCTTTGGCACAAATTGCTTTTTTGATGAAACCGGTAAGATTGGTTGACACCAACTGGAACAATTATGTCTTAAACACTCTTACTGGATCTTATTATAACAAAGTCGGTTGGATGGGCGACCAGTGGATTGATTTTATAACATACAATCGTCCATCAAATGCTTCAGATTACATTCATGGCGAAATACAAACCGATGGAACAAGGGCGGTCGTCGCTGGCATTCAGCAATGGTTATCTGACAGCCTGATCCACGCAGGACAGTCCCCTTCGGTTCTGGGCAATGCCGTGCGCGGTATTGGTGTTCGCCTAATCCATCAAATGGCAAGCTTCATTTCGGCTGACAGCATTTCCGCCGTGGCGGATAGTTTCGGTTTGCTGCCTGCTGAAGATACCAGCATTATTCTCTATAATAGTCCGGTCACCGATACCGAGGTTTATAGCGGTGTCATTATTGAATGGACCGGACAGGGATACCGGGTTGTTGGATACGACAACAAAAATCCGTTCTTTACCGTGATTCCGCCAAATATTTATAGCCCAAGGGGGGTCATCTCCCTTGCGACCACACCCGAGCCGGTAATAACCCTATGGCATTCAAATGTATATTATCAGATGGGCAGTCTGGCAACCTATCAGGGTTCAAATTATGAATGCACACGCTCGCATACGAGCGGCAACATTTTTGAGGTTTCCTATTGGACGCTTTATGGCGTTGCGTCCACCCCCGCGCCAAGGATCGTCACCTATCTCACCGGAAAACCGATAACCGTATCATATGCCTACGGCACGGTATTCACCAGCTTGCAGCAGGTTGGGGATTTTCTGCTTGGCTGGGAACGGTGGCTGGTCAGCCGTGGCTGGACATTCACGTCCATCAATCCGACCACCGGCACCGTCCTGGATTGGTCATCAGCGGCTTTTGAATTTCTGGTGTGGTCACAGGCACCGTGGGCTTCAGGCAGCTTCATTTCCCTCTCACCCGGCGCCGCGCAATTGAATTTCAGCAGTGCCACGGGCACCGTGCTGAACGTCGAAGATGCCTTTACCGGGTTTTTCGGTTTGCTCGACCGTTCCGGGCATCCGATTGGCAGTCGTGCCGCAAGCGTCACGCGGCTTGATGGCAACGTTACAATCGAAGCCTCGAACGCCGATATCTATTGCGCACGTCTTGACATTTCTGACGTGGAGCACGCACTGGTGTTCGCCAATGTCTCCATTTTCAATGACGTAATATATCTTCCGCTCTACAATATGCGGCAGGCACGGCTTCGCCTGATTGGCAACCGCACCAGAAACTGGACGGGACGCCTTGACGCGCCCGGCTATCTTCTTGTCGGTTCACAGCTTGTTCCTTCGTTTGACAAAAACGTTGAGGACGTGCGGCTGGCATTTGACATCGAACAATCCGACCGGATGGTGTTCCGCGACCATGCACGCCACGTTATCGGGTATCAGGCGCGGTCCTATATGAAAGACATGCTGCTGTCCGATACCCAGCAGTTTGAATTCTATCAGGGGATGATACAGGCAAAGGGTTCACCCGGCGTCTTTGACAAATTGCTGCGCAGCCAGCGCGTCAATGCCGATTCCAACATCGCATTCCTGGAGGAATGGGCGTTCCGCCTGTCCCGCTTCGGCGTTCCCCTGAATCCACGCCTCACCATGATGCTGCAACAGATCAACGTCATGCGCGACCCGCAAGTCATTAAATTTTCCCAAATTGCCAACTCACCGGATGATTGGATTGTCATACCGCCCGGAGACCAACGCTGGCTTGACACCCCCACAAAACGCTATCCATTTCCGGTAAGGGAAGACAATCTTCCCCTGGCAGTGCCGACAGCGGGACCGGTGAGAATCAACGATGTGCAGGTAACGTCATTCCTGCCGTCCGATCTCGCCGGTTATCACAGCATGGCATATGCAGCCGGACTGTCGCCATTCCAGACCATGGACAGGGTTTGGATTTACTGCAATGCGGTCAATACCTGGGATGTCTGGCGGGTTTTTGAGCTTGGTACACAACCAAACACTGTGACGCAGGTAATAACGCAGGCGGAAATTACCAGCGGCGCCTATACCGATGCCACGCCGCTCAATGGCGTGCGGGTCTATTTTGCCAAGCCAATGGGTCTTACCCAGGCAGATGTCGGAAACATGGTGGTGTTCGACGGCTTAACCTATTCAATGGCTGACCTGATCGGCGTGCAGACCATCATCACAATCAACACAGCCGGCAATTGGATTGAAGTGGATGCGGACAGTATTCAAGGATACAGTTTTATCATCAATACCAAAACCACAGCGCCCCATGCCAGGATTTTTCGTAGTGTACGTTTTCCGCTTATCGGAACCTTGGACGCCAGCCCAAACATCTGGAGCACCGGCGATTTGGTTTGGGTTGATGATGACGGCACCGGACGATGGACAGTCCTGTCGTGGCAGAATTCGCTGTGGACTCCAGTTCGCAACCAGCCTGATCATATGGCGCCAGACGCCATTGTCACAAGCATGGCATATGCGGTTGGCGCGACCATCAGCGGCAACAAAATGTTTTCTGATCAACCGGTTATCAATGACTTGACCTTAATTGACCCCCTGGCAGGCGCCTTTCCAGGCGTTGCGGCACGCGAAATTGATTACCGCCTTGACTATGACCCAGCCGCTTACAATGGCGGTTACGGCGGCACATCACCGCAAACCTCATGGGGTCAGACACAGGTTGGGCGCGTGTGGTGGAACATGTCCACAGTGCGCTATCTTGATCCTTACACCGATATCCTTGGCGCATCCGCCACACGTGATATCGCCGAAATCAATTACCGATCAATCAACTGGGCACAGATTGCTCCCAATACGTCGATCGATATCTACGAATGGGTCCAGAGCGATGTCAGTCCGGCGGACTGGACAGCCGTGCAAACTTCCGACACCACCGGAGCTTATACAGGCACGGTTTATCAGGCAAACACACCGTCATGGGTTGAAGAAACCATTTACAATATTGCTCTTGGAAAAGAACGAACAGTATATTATTTCTGGGTATCAGGACGCACCACCATACCCACCGGGGTGCCTTTCCGTAGGACCGCCATCGCGACGGTTGCCAATTTGCTGACCAATCCGTCTTTCAGCGACACGCCGTGGATTGCGCCGTTCATTCCGGATGGACTGTTGGTCAGTGGCATTGCGCAATTCCTGAACGACACGGACACCGCGCTCACCATTGAGATCAGCACGGGCATTGAAGGCAATGGTCATGATGAATGGGTGCTGCTGAGACAGAATGATGCCACCGCAGTGCCTCCTGACTGGCTGTGGCGCCATTTCCGCGACAGCTTGGCGGGATTCAACGACAAAATGGAACTGGTGCCAGACCCCTCCCTGAGTGTTCTCCGCAATACCGGTATTTTTCCGGGGCAGGGTTTGTTTTCGGTCGCCAACACGTACAGCGCCAACGGTGGTTTGCTCAATGCGCGGCGCAACTTTGTTGGCATCGTCAATCAAATACTGGCTACCGATACGGTGGTATTCACCCGCGCCGCTGGCGTGGCAACGTTGGCACGCTCCGAGCCAATCCAGCAGGATTTGTGCTGGTTCCGTCCCGACCAGTCCTATTGCCTTGAACCACCACCGAAAGTATTCGACGTTACAGTTCATTCGGTGCAGGAACGCGACCGGCTGATTGTGACTCCGTTATTTCAGGAGGCAATCCAGAATGCAACAACTTCCGCTGCGCCGGCACTTCAGGTTCTGATTGACGGAACCAATACCACCAAGCCATTCTGGAGTATTTGGAAATTCAACGCACAACTTGCGTTACAAACGGCTATTGATAACTCAAACAACTTGGAAACACTGATTGAAAACGCCGGACAGTTATTTACCCTTGCACACGCATACGACATTACGGTTGACAACTACACCGACCGGAACCTGCAAGCCACGTCCTATACCGTTGGTGCCAGGGTGTTTGTGCAGAGCGACGAAACAGCCAACGGTTTTTGGACAATTTACACTTATTTACCGGACAGCGACCAAGCCGATGCCTATGGATTTGTGCTGTACCGAGTTCAGGCTTACGACACGACTGATTTCTACCGCACAGCAGACTGGTATGCACAAAATATATCTATTTCTGGCAATACCGTAAGCTATTCCGCAGCCAATTCACCGATCGTGCAATATCCAAACACCGCAACGCGGGATCGTATTGAAGGTGTGTCCCCGTCAAATCTTTTCGTGCTGATTACCAATCCAAGTGGCGGCGGATGGCTATGGACCGCCTATGATTCGACCATTGCGGTCAATGGCGTGCCGAATGGCTGGACTATCGTTGCGCGGCAAAATGCCACCATCGCTTTGAGCAACAATTTCTATAAAACGTCGCTGGTACCACACAACACACAGTTGATTCCGGATAACTACGGCGCGGAAAATGATGGTTTTGATGTTGGAGGGTATGATGAAAGCATCACGCCTGATCTCAATATTGCAACAAGGGACGGAGCGTGGGAAATGCGCGTTCTCGTCCAAACTTTGTTGCATGGCGGTTTGTTGGAAGGCATCGAACTGAATGAAATCCTGTTCAATCTTGTCACGTTTGTGCATACCCAACAAAACGATGTTGACTGGGCATTCAAGACTTCGTTTATGACAGTTGCGGGTTATGCGGTGCCACTGACGCAATCCGGTATTCAGACAACCGGCGATCTTGCCACTGACCTGACCGACTATGTCAATGAGATAAAACCATACCACGTTAAAATTCGCGACTATGAAGAGCAGTACTCTGCCGGTATTGATATTGCTCCTGTGCATGCAACAGATTTTGACAACCCCTCGTATTTTGATCCGGGGATCGGAAAATATCGTGCACTTGACATTGCCAACCTCACCGATCAGACAATTCTTCAGGTGCAGAATCCATGGCTGGACTGGTACAGTGTATACAATTCCCCAATTTCTCCCGTACGGCATATCAAGACAACACTCAAGTTTGACCGGGTTACGGGACAAGTCCAGAGCGGTGGCTTTGCCGGCTCGTCGTTGGACCAGGGCGGCTTTGACAATTCCTATGAGACCGGCATTGGAACCATCATTGACCGCATTGGTCAATATTACGATGGAGGACAACCCGTTCAGGATTTGCTTGGATTGGATTTCAAGGGAACCATTGTTGATGGTCAAGGGTTATTGCGGGACACTCCTCCGCAATTGTTCACGGTGTCCGTTGGCGCCACGACACAAACCATCACTTTGCCAACGGGATACGCCTATCTCTCCGGTTCCGTGTTGGTGCCGAAAAATGACGGGTATTTCTGGTCTTTGTCCATTGTCCTCGGCGCAGCGTCAACCGGAAATATCATAGCGGCGTTGTATGACAATAGCGGTCCAGCCGGTTCCCCAGGGGCGCTTGTCATCGCATCTGTCCCTGTTGCCAACGCGGCTGCCGGACCAGTTGAATTTGCTTTCGCTGCCCCGATTCCGGTCATCGGCGGCAAGACATATTATTGGGCATTCATATCAGACGCGGATGTTGTGGTTACGGGAGGTGCTGGCAGCACCGGGAGTTTGCAAATCGGGCAGGATTACATCAACGATTTGCCGGCAAGCTTTGTCTATGGCTCGCCGACTGCAACATATGCGAATTGGAATGCCAGTTTTTCTTTGTCTTTGTCCAATGTGACATTGCCAATTACGGTTGACATCAATCCAGACGGCACCGGACCGGTTTGGCCTGTTGACATGAATGCCATTTCGACCAACGATCCGCTTGGCTACGGTCTGCGTGATCCGTTTGTTGTATCAGGACATCCGGAGGAGCGCGCCATTGTCGTAGCTGATGACGGACTGCGGATAACGGTTTCGTCTGGCGGGCTGGCGGGTAGCCCGCCGCAAATTGCCAAGGTTTTCAAGACCGGCAAAATTCGCACTGTAAAAGCGACACTGTTCTTTGACCTGATACCAGCCGATATCAATGCCGTGATGGTGTGGCGCGACGGTCTGCGGGCAATCAATGGTACCGACTATACCGTGGACCAATTTGCAAGAACCGTTACTGTCAAGCTAATGATTGGTTCCGTGAAAGTCAAGACCGTTATCGTTCATGTCTTCGGATTTGGCGGGGCAGCACCGATGCTGGACTGGAGATTCATCACATCCGATGGCACGACCCCGACCATAGGTTTCTCTGACAATCTGTTCGTCGATTCGGAATTCGACCTGTTTGGTTTTGACACCGAAGGGCTTGATATCACGTCAAACATAGCGATTGCGCCGAACAACGTGGCGGTGCTGGTGAATGGTCAGGCGGTGGACAGCGCCTCCGTGACCGTTTCCGGACGCTCGGCAACGCTCGGCACCCGTCCTTCTCCTGGTGATGACGTCGCGCTGCTGGTGTATGAAGGCAGCGCCGATTTGGCCTGTCAGACCAACGTTGAGACGATTTCCTATACGCCGTCAATGGTTACCAGGCTTATGCCGCAAATGAAACCACTGGGATGGTATCCGGCTGGCGGCAATCCGGCGGCATGGAGCGTGGCAACGTCATGTTCTGCCGATGGGTCAATTATCACTGGCAGCTCAAATGACGGTAATGGCAATCAATATGCCGTCATCATCAAGGGTGCTGGCGGTATATGGTCAGCGATTTCATTTCCAACTGGCTGGCGCACCACACTTCAGGCGGCTACCGCCATTTCCGCTGACGGTTCAGCCGTGGCAGGCTATGCGCCCTATAGTGGCGGTACCACCGTGCTTGCCGTTCCGGTACAGCAGGCGTTTCTGTGGACGGCTGCGAAGGGCGTTATTGGGCTTGGCTTTGTCAACGGCCATTCATCAGGTAGCCAAGCGTCCGGCATTTCCGCCAATGGCAACTCAGTCGCCGCTACATGCGTAAGTTCTGGCGGGCAGAGCATTGCCTGTCTCTGGACCGCCGCTTCCGGAATGGTCGGGCTTGGCATTCCAAGTGGCACTGTCGGCACCACAACAACCGGAATTTCCGGTGACGGCACGGTTGTTATCGGCACAATTCTGTTCGGTGCAAACCCCTACTCGGTGACAGAAACCCATGCATTCTATTGGACCGCCCGTACCGGCATCGTTGATCTTGGTGCATTGATTGGTGGTTCTTTTGCGCAACCAACCGCCGTGTCGCATGACGGCACGGTGATTGCCGGAAACTCCAATGGTGTAGGCTTCACCTATGGCGAGGCGTGGCGGTGGACGGCGGTAACCGGCATGCAGCCATTGGGCAGGCTCGGTTCCGGACGCCATTCCTCCGTATGGGGCATGTCGTCAGACGGAACCTCCATTTTCGGCGATGCGCAAAATACTTTCCGGGATGGACCAGTGGCGATTGGACAGGACTCCGCACCCACGGATACCACCGTTTGGGACACAGGCGCAGCGGCGTTGCCAACGACTTATGCGGTCAGTTGGACCGGCGGCAATGGGTTTGTCCCGCTCGGAACAGGTTTTCCACCAGGATATACGCAGGGAAGCGCCAAGGCATGTTCATCCGATGGCAGTGTGATTGTTGGCGGTACCGGCATTCCCGGTGAAGCGTTCGTCTGCACCTGGAGCAACGCCACCGTCAATTCCACCCAACAATGGACTCTTAACAAACCAGATACGCAAACCGTACCGGAACACGCCGGTACCATCGTTGAAGTGAATGGTTTGCGGTTGGTGCCGCCATTGACATTTTACGGGAAATTTGACGCCACACATCAGTTTATGACCATGGGTGTTTTCCCGACACGCGAAACCAGAATGCGATTGTATATTAACAGCGCGGAGTTGCTGACAAGGATTCCGAACGCCACGCGCGGTTTGTCGTCACTGCCCTACGGAATTGTGTTGCCGCCGGGAACCCCTTCGGGTGTCCTATTCGCCATTGTTGACGATACATTATTTTCACTCAATCCGCTATTCGTCGGCGAGGTATGTCTGACAATGTATTGCCACCATGATTATGAGGTGAACAACGGAGAATTGACTATTTTGACACCATTGACCGGCACAAACACGATTACCGTGACAACGTTTGCCAATGCGGAAATTATGGGCATGCGCACTTACACCCTTCCGTTCAACGCCAATGGAGATTATGTGATGCCAGGAGTGGTGCATGGTAACTATTGCCTTGTCACCAGAAACGGCACTGCTTTGGCATTGGATATTGATTACCAACTTACCAACGCGCACCGGCTATATGACCAGACCGGTTTTGACCAGATTCCAGTGACTGATATATTATCAGACGAGCAACCCATAACACGGGTTTTCCTGACGGCTCCCGCCAATCCAAATATCGTCAGTTCGGCAGAAACGGTCAATGGCGTCACGGTCCAGGCATATGAATGGCTGGTTGCCACGGTATTTACAGGTGCGGTTGCCCGACAACCGGCGGAATGGATGGTCACGACCGTGACGCCGTCTGCGGCGCGCATGGTGCCAACGACCGTCAACACTGGCGGTCTTGGTGCCGTGGTTCCGGACATTGTCTATAAGATGGACAATACGTGGGAACAGAACAGTGTTGTCTTTGCTGGCGCCCTGCACGGTGATTTGCATGTCAATGACACGTTTGCCGTCATTGATATCTCGGCTGTTACGACATCACCAAAGTTCTGGCGGGAATGCCCGGTACCAATGCCTGATCGCAAAGCGGATCGCCCGGCGGTCATCTGGATTGGCGGTGAACGGATCGAATACTGGACGTTGCAATGGACCGATAATTTGGTAACCATTGGCAATCTGCGACGCGGCACGCGCGGCACGTCAGTGTCGCGTGAACAGCGGACCGTGCGCTCCAGGACCGGTGACGGAACAACTGTAACGTACCATGTTGCCGCAGTTGGTGTGATAGTGGACGTATTTGTCGATGGCGCAAGGCAGTGGGAAACGGTTGATTTCGCCGCTGCAACGTCAAATGGGCAAACGTCTATAACTTTTGCCAAAGCTCCGGTTAGTGGCGCAATCATTCGTATTGGCATATCATCCGGGATAATGCTCCAGCCACAGGGAACGCCGGTTATCTGCTCGCGCGGGAAGACCCGCGCCCTTCAGGGGGCGGGATGAAAACGCGCAACGAGGAGCCCCGACATGCCTGCGGGTTTCTTTTGGTTGCGGCGCTTGCGTTCCGGTTTGAGTCGTGATACGTTCTCCCCATGTGAGAAACGCAAGCGGCTCCGGGGCGTTGCAACCGCAAGGACGCGTCCTCGAAGCCCTCCCCCAGAAGCGTGCACGCTCTTAGGGGGATGGGAGACTCACTGACGGGACAAAAACAATGGTTTTTTTGAATTGATAAATAAACCATGCAACAAGCACCAAAACACAGCGAAGCCGTTGATTTGGCTAAGATAACCGTTATCGAACACCTGCTTGTCCGCGACCGTGATACAAAACAGGCGTTGGTCAATAAGCGCGGTAATCCGGGAAACATTTCTGGCGGGGAGAACACTTCTGATGGGCAATGATTATTTTTGTGATATGTTCATGGTTAAGGTTATGGGTCACGTCCTTATCAGGGATAAAGTCACACATGAAACACTGCTTGACAAGCATAATCAGATAAATCCCGAAAATCTTAGTATAGCGCTGGCATCCGGTGTGGCTGACCGAACCAATGGACATATTTTTCAAATGGTTTTTGGCAATGGCGGTTCCACCGTATCTGCTGTCAGCGCCATCACCTATAATCCGCCAAATGTAACTGGACAGGAAGCGGCGCTTTACAATCAGACTTACGCAAAAATTGTTGACGACATGAGCCCGCTCAATTTGGATCAAGTTAACAATTACATGCTGGTCCAGCATACCATCAATACGATGTATTCTGACGTGCAGGTCACATGTACACTGGAATATGGGGAACCTGCCAACCAGTCGGTATTCGACAATGCCGCTGTACCGAACTGGCAAAATCAGTCAACAGTAACAACAAACTCCAACGGACAAACAATGTACTCTCCGTCCGCCACAAGTTACTACATTTTCGACGAGCTTGGGCTAACGTCATACAATTCAACCGGAAAGGGACTGTTGTTATCACATGTTATTTTCCATCCGATCCAGAAAGCGCTAAACCGAGCTATCGAAGTCATTTACACAATACGGATTGTTATGGGCTAGCGTTGAAATGCTAAATACAGGTGAATTGACTTTTTGATATTATGCCATATATTATCACGCCATCCGACCCATTGCTTCCTACGTTAACGATTGCCGATTCGGCAATCGACACGACGACCTGTTCGATGTCACTCATCGGACGGCTGGCGGCAAACTATGGTCAGTCGGTTGCCAATGATATCTATCATTTGTTGGAGAATTTTTCCGGACCAAACGCGCCTGGAACAAAGGGTTTGTCACTTGCGCCATTTCTACAGGCGCCTCCCATAAAAGGTCAACTATGGTATGACGACAAGAATAAACTTTTAAAGGTCAATGATGCCGGTTGGGTTGCATTGGCAAATCAGCCATGGGTTACTGGTTATGTGACGTCATATGTCGCTCAGTACGTTCCGCAATACATTTCAACCATCCTTACTCCAACCAATGTCATCCCTGGAACCTATTCAAAGGTTACTGTCAATTCAAGCGGATTGGTGGCTGCCGGGGCGACACTGACACTGTCTGATTTGTCAACCGGTGCCGTCGCTCCAGGAGCCTATTCCAAGATTACCGTCAATTCTGGTGGTTTGGCAACAGGCTGGGGCACTCTGACATTGGCAGATTTGTCAACCGGCGCCATTTCTTCCGGAACTTATTCCAAGCTCGTGATTGATGCAAACGGACTGGTAACTTCCTGGGGGACTCTGACAACGGCTGATTTGCCAAGCGGCAATACCACTCCCGGAGCCTACACCAGTGTCGTTGTCAATTCCAGTGGGCTGGTCACCCAGGGAGGAACATTGACGCTGGCTGACTTGCCAACTCATGTCGCCACTCCGGGAATTTATACCAAAGTCGTTGTCAACACTAACGGATTGGTTACCAGCGGACAAACACTGGCATTGTCCGACTTGCCGGACAGCGGTGTCACTCCTGGTGTATATACCAAGGTCGTTGTCAATACAAATGGGTTGGTGACTACGGGTGAAACGCTTTCGTTGGTTGATCTGTCAACTGGCAGCGTTCCTTCCGGAACCTACACCAAAGTTATTGTAAATGCGAATGGACTAGTAACGTCATGGGGACGATTGTCTATTGGTGATTTACCAATGGATGTCATTACCCCAGGAAACTATGCCAATGTCGTGGTCAATTCAAGCGGACTGGTAACAGAGGGTGGCACACTGACACTGGCTAACATGCCGACCGATGTTGTGCTTCCTGGAACCTATACCAAGGTCGTCGTCAACACAAACGGATTGGTGATAGCCAGTCAAACACTAACGGTGGCGGATTTGTCAACCAACGCGGTTGGTCCGGGAACATATTCCAAACTTGTTGTTGATACAAACGGACAGGTAACCGCCTGGGGAACACTGACGCTCGGTGAGTTGCCAACTGATGTTGTGCTTCCAGGAACCTATACCAAGGTACTTGTCAATGGAAACGGCTTGGTGACGGAAGGCGAAGCTGTCACGTTGGCTGATTTATCAACTGGTATTGTCGCCTCTGGCACCTACACCAAACTTGTTATTGACACAACTGGACTGGTAACCGCCTGGGAAACACTTACGCTGTCTGATTTACCGAATAATGTTGTCACCCCTGGCATCTATCCCAAGGTTGTTGTTAATGCAAATGGGCTGGTGACCCAAGGCGAAGCGCTCACTTTGGGTGATCTGCCATTTAACGTTGTAACTCCGGGGGTTTATACCAAGGTCACTGTCAATACCAACGGACTGGTGACGACCGGCGACACGCTTGTGCTGGCTGATTTGCCCATTGACGTAGTAGCGCCTGGTACGTATACGAAAGTTATAGTCAACACCAATGGTTTGGTCACGACCGGCGAAACGCTGGCAATTGTTGATCTTCCTGACAGTGGCGTCACTCCTGGCACTTACACCAAGGTTATGGTCAATACCAAGGGTTTGGTTACAAATGGTGAAACGCTGGTATTGGCTGATCTTCCGACTGGTGTTGTCACACCGGGCACATATACCAAGGTCGTGGTCAACACCAATGGACTGGTGACTTCCTGGGGAACGTTAGCGATTGCTGATCTGCCGGGTAGTGGTGTCACTCCCAGCACATATACCAAAGTAACTGTCAACGCCAATGGACTTGTGACTACAGGTACAACTTTGATATTGGCTGATCTTCCGACTGGAGTTGTTACCCCCGGCACATATACCAAGGTCGTGGTCAACACCAATGGACTGGTGACTTCCTGGGGAGCGTTGGCAATCGGTGATCTGCCGGGTAGTGGTGTCACTCCCAGCACATATACCAAGGTAACTGTCAACGCCAATGGACTTGTGACTACAGGTACAACTTTGATATTAGCTGATCTTCCGACTGGTGTTGTCACACCGGGCACATATACCAAGGTCGTGGTCAACACCAATGGACTGGTGACTTCATGGGGAGCATTGGCAATTTCTGATCTGCCGGGTAGTGGTGTCACTCCCAGCACATATACCAAGGTAACCGTCAACGCCAATGGACTTGTGACTACAGGTACAACTTTGGTATTAGCTGATTTGCCAACCAGTGGTGTCGCTCAAGGCACTTATACAAAGGTGTCCGTGAACACTCACGGTTTGGTTACAGCGGGCGCAACGCTGGTAATGGGCGATCTGCCGACTGGCGTTGTCGCGGCGGGCACCTACGCAAAGGTCGTGGTCAACACCAATGGATTGGTTACATCATGGGGAACGCTGGCATTGTCCGATATGCCAATTGGTGTTGTCACACCCGGAACCTATTCAAAGGTGACAGTCAATTCCAGTGGCTTGATAACGTCTGGCTCAGCGTTGGCATTGACATTGGCTGATTTGCCAACGGGCGTTATTGCTCCTGGCACGTATACAAAAATCGCAGTCAATACCAATGGGTTGGTAACTGGCGGAACAACACTGACACTAGCCGATCTACCAACTGGTGTTGTTGCTCCGAGCACGTATACCAAGGTCGTTGTCAACACCAACGGACTGGTAACTGGTGGAACAACACTGACGGTTGCTGATCTACCGACTGGTGTTGTCACTCCGGGCACATATACGAAGGTTTCTGTCAACACCAATGGACTGGTAACGTCAGGCGGGACGCTGACATTGGCTGATTTGCCAACAATTCCCAGCGGAGCCGGCGTTGTTATTACCCAAACCCCAACCGGTGTATCGCCGCCAGGAACTTATTTTGTCGATACATCTTCAGGTCCGATTGCCATAACGCTTTCCGGAACACTTAGTGGCGTCTACACATTTATCGACGGCGGCAATTCATGGGGAACGAACAACCTCACGATTAATGGAAATGGCGTCTTGATAGGAACAGCGTCACCGCCCACACAGGCGTCCACGTTTTTGGCAGATGTTTCTGATCAGGAATTCTCAATTATCGCAGTCTCTTCATATTGGCGACTAATTTAATAATAACTTTTTTTGTGCCGATAAACCTGATAGCTTACGTTAGACTAAATATCGAATACTCTCATTTGGAGATGACCTAATGGCTTCATTGTCTGATTTCGTTAATTCCAGTTCCAATATTTTAACTGAGACAGCCTATTGTTCTGGCGCCCCGTTGCAGATGGGTCAGTTGCCAATTTATGGCACAGGACAATTTCGAACGTTTTATGCGAGCCGATCATTTACCGCTCCTTTCGATTGCATTATTGCGCGGATACGCGTGCTCGGTGGTGGTGGTAATGGCGGCGGTCCACAAGGTGTGGGCGGCGGTGGCGGTGGTGAGTTTGCGTATGGAGTGTTCACACTTATACCGGGCACGGCTTATGCGGTAACAGTTGCCGGTCAAGGAGGAACATCTTCTTTCAGTAACCTAATTTCAGCTTATGGCGGCGCAGCCGGTAACGGCTCCGCTGGTGGTGCTGGTGGCACTGGTGGCACTGGTGGCACCTTCCGGGCTCACGGTGGCGACGGTGGCAACGCACACACTGGCTCCGGCGGCGGCGGCGCGTCTGGCTCAGTCATGGGACCTGGAGGCAGTGGCGGCGATGGCGCCAACGGTCTGCCCGTTGGCGGTGGGGGTGGTGGTTGGGGTTGTGATGGATGCGACGGTACCTCTGCGTTTGGTGGCTTCCCTGGCACACCGTTCGGTCAGCTTGGAGGGATTGCTTGGTCCGCTTCTTATGGCTATAATTCCGATTTCAATATTATAATGCCAGCCCTAAATACAGCTAACGGGCGCTGGTACGGCGACTGCGCAGGCGCCATTGATGAAAATGGCTGGGGGCTAATCGGATATGGCGCTCCAGGCGGTGGTGCTGTTGGCACCTCTCCCTACATGTATGACATCCAGGGTGTTCCTTCTTCTTACGGTGGTGGTGGTGGTGGTGGTGGTAATGGAACCAATTACAACAACGGTGGCACCGCCTTTGTTGGTGGTGGCGGCGGCGGCGGCGCCTATGCGAGTGGCGGCAGAGGACATATAATTATAGAATGGTAATTTGACATGATAACATATGCTTGTGACTCTCCCCGCCGTAAACAGCGGGGCTTCTCGGGGCAGCACGCAGCCGCAACGAGATACTGGTGTTTTGTCACACATGGAGAGAAGCGTCCGCCGTGGCACAACGGGTTATACGCGGGGATATTAAACAACCGCAACCTAGCCGATGCTATCCGGAGGTACTGCCCCTTGACGCCATTGTTGCTCATCTTAGTCAAAGTAGTCTTCATGGTGCAATTTTACGATCGCTCGGCCCCGCTGTCAATAGCCATTTTAGCAAGAAAGTGTGCAGCGCTGCGCGCTGCCGCCTTATATCCCCGCCATGAATGACGGGGTTTTACGGCGTATCGGATAAATATACACCGCAGACCATGCGCGCCAAAACGGTCGTTCACCTATCATTCTGGAAGCTTGTGAAATGCCAAAATTAAGTGACTTTTTCTCATCCTCGCCCTCAAGTTCGTCCGCAACGGTTGTGATGTATAATGCGCCGCTGCTTGGCATGGGGCAAATGCCGTTTTTCGGTACTGGACAGTTTCGTATAATTGTCTCAGGCGTTGTGAATTTTGTGTGTCCGCCTGATTGCAGCAGGGCGCGTATTCGCGTGCTTGGTGGCGGCGGCAATGGTTACCCGGTTAATGGTTCCGACACTGGCGGTGGCGGGGGAGGCGGTGAATTCGCTTATGGAGTGTTCACTCTTACACCGGGCGCGGTTTATGCGGTAACGGCTGGAGCGGCAGGCGGGACGTCTTCATTCAGCAATCTCATTTCCGCTGTTGGTGGAAGTCCTGGTGCAGGTTATACTGGTGGCAATGGCGGTAATAATGGCGCTGGTGGTACCTTCCGGGCTGGCGGTGGAAATGGTGGCAACGCCCCCGGCTCTTACACCAGTGGTTCAGGTAGCGGCGGCGGCGGTGGCGCGGGTTCAACCCTTGGACCTGGGGGGAATGGCGGGAATGGCGCCGCTAGTGGCAATTACACAAATTGCAGTGGTTCCGGCGGCGGCGGCGGCGGCGCGAACTCCGGAAACGGTCTTAACGGCAACGGCTATAGCCAGCCAGGGTTGGGCGGTTCACCAATACCAGGAGCTAATTCATTACCCAATACTATGCAAAACATGTACCCGCCAGTAGTACCTACTCCTCGCTGGAACGGGGATTCTGTGGATGGCGTCAGCACTATGTATGACATAGGCGGGATACTGCCCGGAATCGGTGGGGGTGGGGGTGGACAAGGTGGAAAAGGTGGTACCAATGGCGTTGCGACCCTTTCTTACGGCGGGGTTAGTAGTTGTTATGGCGGCGGTGGCGGCGGTGGCGGCAATACGACTGTCGGTTTGATAGGGGTAGGCGGTCGGGCTGATTTTGGTGGCGGTGGGGGTGGTGGTGGTACTACCGCCAACAACCAGGGTCCCTACGGTTTAGGCGGACAAGGTATGGTTATTATAGAATGGTAAATTAAAAATGACAACATATGCGCGCATTATTGACAATACAATTGTAGAAATTCCAACCCTTGTGGACAGTTTCACAATTGCAGAGTGTTTTCCAGCCGAAACAGTAGCGCTGTTCACCGAGGTCCCTGATGGGACACCGGTTGGCGCAACGCTGGCAAAAGATGGTGTTACATGGACAAATCCACCAATAACACCAATAACACCATCACCATCACCAGCCCCGCCGCAAATTGTATATCCAGTTCTGACGCCGATGCAATTCTACTTGGCGTTCAAGCCGCAAGAACGCATTGCAATCAAAACAAGCACTGATCCAGTGATCGTTGAGTTCTGGGACACATTCCAACTGGCGGTGACAGCAAATGCCGGAATCGATCCAAATCTAGCATCAATTCAGGAGGGGTTGACATATCTTTCTGCACCCACTGAACCAACTGTTGCCATCATAACAGCAGAGCGGATTCCACAGATTCTTACCGGTGTTGCGCAGTAATTAAGACAAGGAATTTTTCTATCATGCCTTACCTGATTACACCGTCTGACCCGCTCAAAGCGACAACAACCGTTTATGACCAAACCATAAACGTTACAACATGTTCTCTGTCGCTGATTGGACGGCTTGCTCCCAGTTACGGGCAGGCGGTAGCCAACGATCTTTACCATTTGTTGGAAAATTTCGCAGGTCCGACCGCCCCAGGCACGGCACAGACAGCATCCTCCGTGGTGCCGGTGTTCCTACAGGCGCCCGCAATATCCGGGCAGCTTTGGTATGATGACGGACATCAAGTACTCAATCTCTATGATACATCACTTGGCTGGAGCGCCATGGCAACAGAGAATTGGACCAAGACTTGGACAATTCAGCAGGCGTATGTCACAGCAAGCGCGCTTGCCGCTCTCAGCTATTTGACTGGCACAAATATGCCGGCAGGAACCTATACGAAAGTATCGGTCAATTCCAATGGTTTGGTCACTTCAGGCGCAGCCCTGACGCAGGCTGATTTGCCAAGTGGCGTTGCCACTCCCGGCACATACCCCAAAGTCGTGGTAAACACCAATGGTTTGGTCACTTCAGGCACAACCCTTACATTGGCGGATTTGCCAAATAGTGGTGTCGGCGCCGGAGTTTATACAAAAGTTGCGGTCAATATCAATGGCTTGGTTACCTCCGGTGGCTCGCTTGCGTTATCGGATTTTCCAAGTAGTGGTGTAAGTGCTGGTACCTACACTAAAGTCGCGGTCAATGGCAATGGTATAATCACTTGGGGTGGAACGCTATCGCTTTCGGATTTGCCGGGTAGCGGTGTCGCCGCCGGACAATATTCGTTGATAACTGTCAATAGCAGCGGAATTGTAACTTCTGGGGGGCAGGTTTCATTATCAGGGTTATTGGGAACAGCTACTGTTCCAGGTACGTATACTAAAGTCACCGTCAACAATAGTGGATTGGTTACCTCTGGCGGTTCACTTTCAATGGCGGATTTGCCAAGTGGTATTGTCGCTGCTGGACAATACTCACTGGTAACCGTTAATAACAGTGGTATGGTAACCGCTGGTTCACAACTGACCGTTGGGAATCTTCCATACGTTCCGGTTGGATCGGTCAACGGCGCCACACCAAATGGCAGCGGCGCCCTTACCCTTTCAATCGCCATTCCGACAAATGTAGCACCTGGAACCTATACCAAGGTCGCTGTCAATAACAGCGGTCTGGTAACCGCCGGAGCAACGTTGACGGTTAGCGATCTGCCTTATCCGCCGATAAAAACCATCAATGGCTTCGGACCTGACGGTAACGGAAACGTTAATATTTCAACCAGCACCGTTATCAATGTTTCAGGAACATATTCGTCTGGAATTTACTTTATCAACACCAGCGCTGGACCAATCACCGTAACGCTTTCCGCAACGCTCGCGGGGTCCTACACATTTATCGATGACAGTGCTTCATGGAGCACAAATAATCTCACTATTAATGGAAACGGCAACCAGATAGGCACACCAGGAAACACGGCGGCCACGTTCACCGCCAACGTATCCGATTACCAATTCTCAGTCGCAGCGTACTCATCTTATTGGCGTCTCGTCTGATGTCTTAGTTTTTTGATAATCCCGGACGTGCACCTTCAAGAGACAGAACGGAACCAACCGCTTTCCGTCTCGCGTTCCATAAATCATCAAGGTAGCCCAACGCCCGAAGCACTTTAAATGAAATGTTATCAACCGCGAATTCCCCGCCATCCTGTAACCCACTCTGCCGCATGGCGTGCAGCTTGGCGAACAACCGATCAATATCCTCTGCCGGCGGATGTGCGTCCATTAGCGCCGTAATCTCGGCAGCCAAACCCTCAACCTTGCGCGTTATCGCAGAATCGTTGAGGGCAGGAGGCACCGCCTTGGGTTCCCGAACCCAACGGTCACGGAGCAAACTATAAACACCGTTGGACTGCGCTGGCGAAGCCTTGTCCTCAACATAAAGTTCAACCGGCTGCCCACGCACCTTGATGTCATAATAGGATGCCCAAAGTGCTTTCTTGGTCAGAAACAGATTTTCCGCCAGCGATGGTGAACCGGTTTGCGCATACGGCACAATTAGGTGAACATCCAAATCACTTTGCACCGTATAATTGAACGCGGCGTTGGAGCCGGTCAACACAATATCGGCAACCCTGACCGGAACCTTCAGGAATTCATAAAACGTGAGTGCTGATTCCAGCAGCTTTAGCCGGACTTCCGGACGCATCGCCCGTCTCAACCAAATTTTTTGGTTGAGATGGCGGTGGAATTTGACGGTTTGCCGGATATGGCTATAATCAACAGGTAAGGACATTACTCCTTATTTATGCGACAGCCGTCTTTTTGTCCGGCTTGCCAATCCTGATGCCAGCGTAAACCTTCTTCTTGGTCGCCGCGTCAGCCTCGCCCTTGGTGATGGCGAAATCCACGAGATAGGGGATAACGTCCTGAAGTTGTGCAACCGGCAACCGAAGCGCCCGGAGCAAGGCATCTTCTGATGGCAAACTGACCGGTTCAGTGCGGGCAAACAAATCAATCGGAATACCAGCTTCCGGATGATCGGTCACCAGTTTGGTCAGCCGGGCAACCACTGGCGTCAAATCATCATTGGATACCGTGTACTTGGCGTTGATGACCGTGCGGGACGGAATCAACCGCAGGGGAATGCGCGCCTTGGTGAACGCCATCACGCCCTTGGCATCCAGCCCGGCTTTAGCGGCTTTTGACCGCATCTGAATTTGCGCTGTACAGGCGCCATCCTTCGCAGGGACGGTCTTCTGCAAGTCGCCAATCACCAGCACATCTTTTGCCAATGCGGCAAAATGCGGCGCGAAGGAGGGTTTGATGCGTCCAAGACGCTCTTCCTTGAGCGCCGTAAGATTCTTGATTAGCCAGTCAAGCGCGAGCACATCACCCAAGCCGTCAGCAACCAGCGGTGGAATATCAGACGTTTGGGAGAAATCATTTGGTGTAGACGTCACGGTTTTTCTCCTTATTCGGCTTGCAGCGTTAACACATGCCGCGAATTAGATCAAGACAAAAACATTTCTCGCTCATCAATCCGTGCCACAAAATAGAATTACCGGTGGGCGCGCACAAAAATGTGAAAATGATTTTCGCCGCCATACGCGTCTCACGGAAAAAATAAAGCTGGCTTTTCGCTGGATTTGGGTGTTAGGTGTGCCAGCGTGCGGAACCGAAAAATATGGAGAGACGGAAATTATGGAAGAAGAACCAGAAGAAACCCCGGTGGTCGTGTTGTCATTCCGAATGACATTCAGCACACCAGCCACCCAGACATTCCTGCCTCGGGAAAGTATTGGCGGTTTGCGCATCCTTGTCAACGAAGAAACCAAGACGGTCTCGTTCCTGCCGGCGGTTGATTCAAACGGTGAAGATGCCGTCGAACTTGAAGATCGTGGACGCGGCGGACGTGAAACCACCATTGATGGACCGTTCGCTGGTGAATTGCTGGCAATGTTCGAAAACATGGGGGCAACGCCAGAACGGCCTTTCTTCATCCTCAAGCGGATGAAGGATGGGACTGTCAATCTCAAAAGCCATACACGTTCCGGAAATCCCGGACGATTCGAGCCATATGTCCGCATCTGGCCGCCGCAGATTGAAGGCGGCGGAGATATGATTGACGACGAAGAGGTTGGGAACGTCAACGTCAGCGCTGATGACCGGTCACCGTCCTCACGTCAGCCCAGACAACAGCAACGGCGTCAACGGCAGACCAGGGCAGAAGAACGTGCCGCCGAACCGGTTGTAGCCTTCGAACAGCGGCAGTCATCGGATGAAGACGATCTCATTGAACAGCATCTTGGTGAGTTCGCGGATTTCATCAGGCAGACGAAGGCAGCCTACGATCAGTACCGCAAGGAACGCACACGTGGCAGACCCAGCAATGATTTCAAGGAACTGGCGGACACCATGACGGCGTTCGGCATGCTCGCCGACGAAATCCTGGTTGGTCATTCCCCGCGTTGTCTCACGCAGATTGCCGATATCCAGAACCGTCTGAGGCAATTGGCCAGCGACATGACGGGACCGGTAAGCGCCACCAAGCCGGCAAGCGGGTTTACGAAGGCATTTGCGACGGCAAAAACGGCAATGGCTGTCGATGATGAAGATGATAATTTTTGTCTTGAACCGGAAAATACGGTTGAAGGCGAGGCAGAAATTATCATGAGGGAGCTTGCTGAAGAACAGAACGGCGATGATGTCATCATCGTTCCACCTAATTGTCCCTCGGCTGAGCCTGAAACCAAGGCTGAGGAAGAGGCTAGTTGGTCACCATCTGATATAACGACAGATTCTTCGACTTCTGCCGTAGAGGATGATGATAACGCCGCGAATGAAGAAGGAACTGCATCGTTATCGATGTCATCGGAAACCGTGGACGAAAACCATGACGAAGGTAACGGTCCGGAAGCCGTGATGGTTGAAACTGATTTCATCATGGTCGAAGAACCGCCGCTTCCACCTCCGGGTCAGAAAGACCATGACGGCGATGACGAGAATGAGAACGGCGACGAAGGTGAGGAAGAAGACGAAGACGATGCCTTTGTCTATGAGCCTGATCCTGAGGCTGTACAGGTAGAGGACGATGACGACTATTCCGAACAGTCAGAGGCTGAAGGCGATGATGCCGTGGTGTTTGGCGGGTTGCATAAGCCTTCCCGGAAAGGACGCCCACGCACTGCTGGAATGATCAAGAGACGGCGATAGGGCAGAAAGCGGAGGGGGAGCAATCTCCCTCCGCTTTTTTTGGAGGTTTGGTTGAGTAAGCGCTTTTAGCCCCGTCCGGCTAAAGACGAAAAATATGGACGAAAATATGCTAAATATAACGCAACCAAAAGTGTGGTGTATTATTATGGCTGTAGACTTAGCAAAAATTGAGGATTCATCGAAATTACTCGACCTTTTGATCTCGTGTGAGGATATTCTTGATAGTAGCGATGTATACTCATTCCTGGGATGGAACGCTGGCGAAATAATAAAAGGACCAATAGTTCGAAGGCATTGGGTATCAATGAGTCTTCTTTATCCTTATCGCAAGATGCCTGATCCCCGCGCTAGCCTACGATTGTTAAAAATAGGTGTTAAAGTAGACTTTGCAAGAATACAGCGAGAACCTGAGCAGAATGCAGTCGGTGTAAACACCAAAGACGAATCAAAAGAGGCAAAGGAAAGCAACACGTTCTGGATGATTACCCTGACATTTCCACGCCACTTGCTCGACATAACCGCTGACGACCTGGAGATTTACGACGATGAAATCGACGCTGACGACGTGGAATCCGCCGAGGATTCCGGTCTCGACAGCGAATCAGCCTATCAAACCGACGAACAGGAAGGCGACATGGGACAGTCACCCATGGAAGACCCCAACGCACCTTCCCAAGCACAGCCCCAAGGAGGAAGCCCCAATGTCCCGTTCTAAGCTCACGGAAGGCATGCGCAAGGGTGACCTCGCCGATCTTGTGCTGCCGCTCATCAGCGTTGACGAATACGAAAGCAAAATCAGCAATAAAGCATCGGTCGTCTTTGGTTGGTATGTGCAGGACAAGGACGCCGCCAACGATTTGAACCGATTTATCCAGAAATCCGCCGTATCACTTCTTGACACCGAAGTGTCACCGGCGCCTGACCAACACGGGTTCTTTCTGGTTTTTGTTGAATTTCTTGACAATGATAAATTGGCGGAAAACGTCAAATCGATTCTTCAGGATGTCAGCCCGCTGGTTGACGTTGACCTGGACGCTTGGCAGATGCGCGTGCGCAAGCACAAAGGCTTGCTACCATTCTCGGTTGACGGTCTGAAAGAGGCACTGGCAGCCGCCCGCCGAACCGATGAATCAGCTATTCTGTCCTACCTGATCGCCAGCGACATCAGCGATGTCAGATTTGATGTTGATGACGTCATTCTGGAAGACCGGTCGGGAGCAAACCGTTATGCGGTTGTGGGCTTTGGCAACCCTGAGACGATCCTTCAGAAAGCTGGATGTGGCGATGCACCGGTTGCGCTGTCGATTCATGAGGCATTGCGCAGCAACCGGTTGGCACGGATGCTTGGTGCTGGATGGGTTGTTGATGAAATAGCAGGCAATTTTGTTCTCCAACGGGAGGATAGCCCATTATCTGCGTTGGTCATTCGCCCGTGAAATACAAGCCCTCCCTTCCGTTAATAATTTTCTTTCAATTTACCAAATTTTTTTTAACGCAAGCCATTTGACACAGTGTGTGCAGCGTCCTAAGTAAGTCACGTTCCCGTTAGGCGACGCGTCACACGGGAAAACATAGAACAGGAGACGTCAAACCCTTTCTGGTGTGCGGCTCTATTTCAGGAGAGTTTCGGATTAACTCAAGAAAACTGGTCAATATGTCGTGCTGGTAGATATGCCGTTGAACTGGTATCAGGTTGCAGTGACCTATGCCAAAACATGTCCCAATGTCGAACAACTACATGCTAGTAGCAATAGAGTAACCAACAACAACAGTGTTTTCATTCCTGCTGGAAGCTACGAAACCGAGATCAAAGCCATGAGGAATTTCCTGCATGAGCGTGGCTGTAAATTCCGTCTTTTTGGTCGGTTCAGCATGTCTGACCGTAGCGGCGGAAAACGATTCAGTTCTGGTCGCAAGTCCATTGGCATCAGGTTTGAATTTGCCGACGACGCGGAAAATTGTCTTTTCAAGCTGTTTTGGTGTCCTGCGCTTTAGCCCCGTCCGCCGTAAACCCCCGTCCTTCAGGACGGGGATATAAGGCGGGCGGCGCAGCGCGCCGGGGCGGGAGCAGTTCATCGTTTTTCTGCGCGGCGGAGACCCCTGCCTTCAGGCAGGGGAGGAGCCGCGTCTTTCTTGCTATGCATAACATCTCCATGAAT
>Ga0302140_10002093_pt1 | contig 26003 bp, 26 predicted proteins | sample I_Bog_E1_1_FD_202095 | JGI IMG/M metagenome (GOLD analysis project Ga0302140, IMG submission 202095) | Peat permafrost microbial communities from Stordalen Mire near Abisko, Sweden - I_Bog_E1_1 | ecosystem: Environmental > Terrestrial > Soil > Wetlands > Peat | place: Sweden: Abisko, Stordalen... | reverse complement strand
ACGAAAACCCAAGATGCCACGCATCTACAACCTCTCCGGCCGCCCCGCTCTCGCGGCCGTTACTTAATCGATACGGGGTGACAAAGTCTCGTCGCAGTTAATACGACATTTTCTCGTTGCAACAACAGTCCAGCTTAGCCCAGCTTTGCGGTTTTTGGGCGAATCCGACTTCATCCAAGGTGTAGGGTTGCCAGGGTTAAGGTGTCACTTCTTCTTTGCTGCTGCCGCCGCCGCGGCTCTGGCCGCTCGTTCCTGCATAGCCAGCAGCACTACCTGCAGCATGTCGTCCTGCGGGGCGGGTTTGCCGGTCCAGATTTCGAATTGGCGGGCGGCCTGGTGGACGAACATTTCTATGCCGGAGACGATTTGCGCTCCGCGCTGTTTCGCGAGTTGGGGGCTGGCCCACTCAAGCTCCAGATTTCTACTCCCGAGGGGTGCGGAGTACTTTATAAGGTACGCGGACGCCGGAGCCGAAAAGCGTCGGTTTACTTCTGCTGTCCCGCCCAGTTTACGACCACCGTGATTGGAGACTGGCTGACATTGCCGTTCGGCAAGAGCCATAGAAATCGCTGCCCGTCGCTTTCGGGCACAATGAAGCCTTTGATTTTGAAAAGCGATTGAGGCAATCCGAAATCTAATGTGCCTTTTGCCGAGACGGTCACCGAAACAGCCATCAGTTGATCGTCGGATGTTCTGTAGAACAGCTCCTTGCCGTCGTGCCGCCAGAAGGGCGTTTGGCCGCCTCCGGTCGAGACGCGCACCGCTGGGCCCGGCCCAGGGAACGGACGCACGAAAACTTCGAAGTGCCCGGTCTCATCCGAGAGATACGCCACCCACTTGCCGTCGGGAGAGAACTTGCCATTCGTTTCCTCCGCCGCAGTCTGCGCCACGGGAAATGGTTTGCGATCGGGACCGTCGACGGGCAGCGCCCACACGTCGCGCGCCGTGGTGGGACTCTGGCTCGAAAACAAAATGTATTTCCCGTCGGGCGACCAATCCGACAGGTTCTTGGCTTCTTTCGACGTGAACAACACCTCATCGGCGGCGCTGCTGCCGATGGCCTTCCAATAGAGATCGAGAAGGCCAACGCGTCCCGACTGGAAGGCGATGCGCGTTCCATCTGGCGACCAAATCGGTGCGCCGCTATCCTCCGCGGTGAGACGGGTAAGGGTGCCGCGCGACATATCCATCAGCATAACGTCGTTGGCACCGGCCTCGCCCCGCCCGATCGAGATCGCCAGCGTACGGCCGTCGGGCGAGAGATCTTCCGATCTCGCGTCTGCCACAGGCTCGCCCACCGTCCCAGCCGGCCTGCCGGAGCGGTCCAGCCACGTGACTTGCCGCCGGGCAGTTTCATCGAGACGATATACGATAAGCCCTGTGCTCGAAGCCGCGACGCGCATGAAGCTGGCCCAACCGGCCGAAAGCCCTGAGGTAACTGGGAACGGCTCTCCGGCAATTTCCATCTTGGCCGGATCGAAGCCCTGCGCATATAAAACGCGCTCGCGCACCAGCAGAATGTGATTGGGAGGCACGAATACCGCGGGCCCATCGGCTACGCAGATCCGGTGAAATTCTTTGCTGTCGAGCGAGCCCACGTAGACGCCTCGCACGTCCGCTGGACCGTGCACAAAAAACAAAAAGTGATGCTGGTCGGGCAGAAACTGCGGGAAACGATGGCTGGCATCCTGCGCCCGCTGCTGCGTCACCTGCTCCGGTTTCCCGCCGGTCGCCGGTATCCGGTACAAAGGCCCGTTCCCGGCGGGAGAAAACAGAATCGTGCCGTCGCGATTCCACGATCCGCCGCGCGGCGTGGGCGCGTCGGCGAGCGTCTGCACCGCCCCACTTTCCACATCAATTCGTTTCATTGCCTGATGCGAGAAAAATCCGATTGACTTGCTGTCCGGAGACCAGAATGGCACGAAGCCTTGTTCCGTCCCCGCCAGCGGCTTGGCAACTTCGGAATCGAGAGGACGGAGCCAGAGCTGAACGCCATTGCCGTTCGCCGCAACCGCAGAGAACGCGAAGGAACGTCCGTCAGGCGAGATGGCAAACGAGTTGGTGTCGCCCGGCATTACCATTTGCAGCCGCAACTCGGGCACGTTACTGACGTTGCTGCCTGCGTGCCGGAGGAACAAGGCGATGGCGGCCACGACCGCGAGCACCGCAATCATCCACGGAAGCGCGCGCCGCCAGACTGGGGTGCGCGCGGGTACCGCAATATTCGCGGACGACGCAGCGGCGTTGGAATCTGGCGCGCCGCTGATCAATTGATCGAGCACACGCCGAGCTTCGCCGATGTCACGCAGGCGCAGTTTCGGATCGCGCGCCAGGCAGTCTCGCAAAAGAGTTCGCAGCCGCGGCGGCACACCGGTTGGCAGAGCGGTCCAGTCGACCTCGCGCGTCAGCACGGCGGCCAGCGTGTCGGATACGTCATCGGCTTGATAGCCGCGCTTGCCGGTGAGCATCTCGAACACAACCACTCCGAACGCCCAGATGTCGGCGCGACGGTCCACGATCTTGCCCTTAGCCTGCTCCGGCGCCATGTACGCAGCCGTACCCAGAATCACTCCGATCTGAGTGGCGCGGGCGGTGAGCGTTGGGGAATTCATCGCGTCCGACGATGCGCTCACGGAATCCGGCGAGAGAGCTTTGGCCAGACCGAAGTCCAGCACCTTCACGGTTCCGTCGTCGCGAATCTTTATGTTTGCCGGCTTCAAATCGCGATGGATGATGCCGCGCTCATGCGCAAATTCCATGGCGTCGGCGATCTGGCGCGCAATTGGGAGCGCCTCGTCGATGGGAATTGGCCCCTGCGCGACGCGCTCGGCGAGCGTCGATCCCTCGACCAGCTCGAGGATGAGCGCGCGATCTTCCACTCCATAGATGGCGGCGATGTTGGGGTGGTTCAGCGACGCCAGAACCTGCGCTTCGCGGGTGAAGCGCGCCAGGCGGTCGGCGTCGTCAACCACAGAATCGGGGAGGACCTTGATGGCCACATCGCGCGCCAGCTTGGTGTCAGTGGCACGGTAGACCGCGCCCATGCCGCCCTCTCCGAGCTTGGTCGTGATTCTGTAGTGCGCGATGCTGGAGGGCGGGGCCATTGTGTCCGGTAGGGATATTATCACTTTCGTGCCGCTGGACTGCGGCGCGGGCCGGGTGAACCTGGGTAGAGTTCACCGTCGGGGGCGCACGCGACGAAGACTAGTGGACGAACATTTCAGTGACGCTCACGGGCGTGCTTCGTAGGCGGCTGTTCCGGCGCGGTGCAGCCGGATCTTTACCTCGACGCGCGAGCCTAGGCGGTTGATGATCGACATCAGTCGATCTACAGTGAAGCGGCCGAGGTCGGCGTTGCGGATGCGGGAAAAGTCGGCGGCGGCGATGCCGGTGAGGGCGTGGGCGGCGCGAACCGTCAGGTGCTCCCTGTCGAGCACTTTAATGATTTCAGCAGCAAGTATCGACTTGAAGTGTTTGGCGTCGGCGTTATCATGCCCCAAGTCGCGGAACACGTTGCCACTTCCCCGCACTACTGCCAACTTTTCACTTTTCATCGCAGCATCTCCTTTCAGTCGCTTGAGACGGTCCCTGATCAGGAGGACTTCTTCGCTGCAGGGCTCTAAAACAAGGCGTGCTTGCTTGATGCAGCCCTCAGGCGGCTCAAGATGCGAACAGGCGTCTTGAGCTGGCACTCCCAAATTCGCACGACCTTCCAGCCGCGCTTTCGGAGTTGACGCGATACCTCCCAGTCCCGAAGCATGTTGCGCTGAAGTTTCGCTCGCCAAAAGGCAGCCGATGACTGAGGTTCTTGGTAGCACCGAGGGCAGCCGTGCCAAAAGCACCCGTCAACGAACAGCGCGACCCTCGCCTTCTGGAAAACGAAGTCGGGCTTCCCGAACATAAGCGAGTGCCGCCGCCACCCCGTCACTTTTCCGGCCCGCAAAATTCCGGCCACTCGCATTTCCGTGCTCTCATTGTCGCGGCCTCGAATGCGCGCCATAACCGATGACCGCTGCGCCTTGGTGAAGACGTCACCCATTGTTCGGTGCGCCAAATTTCTTGGAAAGCCAATTCAGTACGGCGCGCTGTTCCTCTTGCCCGGCCCGCCGGACTTGAGACAGCAACCAAATGCTCGTAGGTTTCTCGCCAGTAATATTCTTGGCTCCTTGATTGCAAGTCGAGCAGAGTGCGCGAAGGTTTGACAGCTCGATCTTCCCGCCGAGGCTTTTGTCCTTGATGTGTCCGAGATGGAGCCGCACTTTGCGGCCTGTCGCGGGATCAATTTCTCCGGGCGTTAGGCCGCACATTTGGCAGGTGAATCCGTTACGATCCAGAACTTCCGCCCGGAGCTTGGTTGAGATGCCCCGCTCAAACTTGATGGGATTTTCGGGAGGTTCTTCCGTTAGCACGTATTGCCCGGGCTTTAGATGAGTAACGTCGTGATGCGTGACGATCTTCCAACCCTCCTGCTCCCTCAACTCGCGGACGCGCCGCGCCCATTCGCTGACGCTCGTGCCAGCAGCATCCCTAATCTCTATCGATGAGACCACCTTTCCAACGTGGGAGCGCAGGAATCTCCTGATTCGTTCTTTCGACCCAGGCTTACCCATTTATGCATCCATGCAGCAGTTGCCGCCCCACGAACTCAGCATATGCAGGCGGAATTGACTCATTGATTTCGCTCTTAGTCATCCAGTCGATTCCCATTGCTTCGCGGGCTGCTGCGAGCGTGCAATTGCCGCCGCCTGTGACCTGTACGAAATCTATCCATTCGTTGGTTTTCCCGAAGTGGGATTTGCGACGGTCAAAGGTGTGAACTTTTGGGTGTTTCTGGTGGGGCGGTGCCAGTATGACGAAGTTCGCTTCAAATAGGCGATGACGCAGAACGCGCAGCTTCGGGAACATTGTCCCGCAAAGGACGATGGGATGAAGGAGAGGTGCGCCGTCTACGTTCTCTATGATGTACGGCAGTCCTGTCCGAATTAACATTTTGCGGATAGGTTCTATCAGGCGCGGCCATTTATGCCCGTTGCCGTTGCGTTTAGCGAGGTCGGAATACGCCTGACACGGCGGGGAAGCATGTATGGCGTCGAACGAGGCGAGGAACGTAGGGTCGAGAGTAAGCGCGTCAGCTTGGATGAACTCAAATGGATAGTTTGGTTGCGGGTTGATGTCCACGCCAACCACGCTGAATCCGGCCATGCCGTATCCGACGCTGGCGCCGCCAGCGCAACAGAAAAGATCAAGGAGTCTTGGCTTCTTCACACGAGGTGCTACCGTCCTCTTTTGCCGCGTTCTGGTATTGGAGGTAGCACGTTTCGTGCCGTTCGTCGGTAAGGTCTTGGTCATCGCTCCATTGTCGGCCGCGTCGATCGCCGAGAAATAGGTTTTCGGTTGCCGCGGCATTTGCGCATATTGTAGCGCACGTCGGGGTTGACACGACAAGGGCTCGGAAAACAGGACAGGAAGCCACGTGCTAACGTACGCCTTCATTCCAATGTTGGGACCCCGCCAGCAGATCTTACTTCTTCTTCGCTGCCCCTGCGGCTCTAGCGGCGCGTTCCTGCATAGCTAGCAGCACTACCTGGAGCATGTCGTCTTGTGGGGCGGGTTTGCCAGTCCAGATTTCGAATTGGCGGGCGGCCTGGTGGACGAACATTTCTATGCCGGGGATGATTTGCGCGCCTCGCTGTTTTGCCAGTTGCAGCAAGCGGGTTTCGGGCGGGTCATAAATCATTTCGAAGACGTAGCGCGCGTTGATTTCTTTTTCCTGCAACGGAGTTTCGCGGGTGTTGCCCATGCCTACCGGCGTGGCGTTGATGATTACGTCGAAGGTGAATTTTTTCAGGTCGGCGCGTTTCATGGAACGCGCGTGGGCGCGGCGCGCTAGCTTCTGCCCGGCGGCTACGTTGCGGTTGAGGATGTAGACTTCGGCTCCGCGTTCCTTCAGGCCGAAGACGGCGGCGCGGGCTGCGCCTCCGGCTCCCAGCACTAGAATCTTCGCGTCCTGCAGAGTGCTCAAGCGGCGCTCCAGCGGACGAACTACTCCGGAGGTGTCGGTGTTGAAGCCGTAGAGTTTGCCATCCTGAGCGCGGACTACTGTGTTGCAGGCTCCGATCTTCGTGGTGTGCGAGTCGGTGTTGTCGAGATACGGAAGAATCGCTTCCTTGTACGGCATGGTGATGCTGAGGCCGTGGATGGGAATCTCGCGCACGCAGTTCAGCAGATCTTTGAGAGTCTTGGCGTGCAAGGCGAGGTAGACGGCGTTCACGTTCTCGCGCTTGAAGGCCGCATTCATGATCGCGGGCGAGAGCGAGTGGGCTACTGGGTCTCCGGCGACGCCGTAGACGCGGGTGGCGGCATCGACGGTTTCGATGCGGTAAACGCTGCGCAGTTCTTGCGCGGTGACCTGGCCGGGCGCGGTTTCTTCTCCGGGACTGACGGAGGCAAAGGTGAAGACGCTTCCGGCGCGGACTCCGAGAACTCGGCTGATGATGCCTTGTTCGCCCATGCAGAGTCCTACCAGCGAATGGTTGTCGGCTTCGCGGCCCAGGAACTGGATCATGGTCACGTTGTCGGCAAGAGTGGTTGCCGTGCCGACTACCTTGTAGAAGTCGGCGGGGAAGGCGCGCATCTTCTCCAGAGTTTCGTCGAGCTTTTTGGTTGCGCGGAAGTCGTGATAGGAAAGGATCAAAGCGGAACGTGCGCGCAACTTTTGCAGTTGCGCGGGCTTGCACTTCTGGGCGGTCGAGAGCTCTACATCCAACAGCTGGCAGCCGATGGCCGAGGCTTTGGCGAGGATGTCGAGTTGCGAGACGATGGAGCCGCGGAACTTTCCTCCACTGGCGGCACGGCGGCAGGTTGCGATGACGACTGTGCCCGGATGAGTCTCGAGGAACTGCTTGATCTTGGGAAGCGCCAGAGCAGGCTTGGAAATGTAATCCAACCTGAACTCCAGGAAGGGGTTATCGCGAATCAGGGCCTCGGCCTTTTCGACCAGGTCGGCGGGGTCAGAACCGGTGACTGCAACGCAAACCCGCGGCAGACGCAGGGGGAGCAGGCGGGGCGCGTAGCTGTTGGCGGCAGAAATCATCCTAAATCAACGGTTCGAATCAACGACCTTTGTCCCAAGTTTAGAGGAATAGGTTCGGCGCGAATCTTACAGGGGCTGAATTCCAGATGCAACAGGGTATTCACAAATTGCACGAAAAACCTGTTTTCGAGGGGTGCTTGACACCCTCGTAACCTTGACCCCCTCTTACCCCCTTGTTACCGTCCTAGTGAAGCCTTGCTTCCGCGGCATTTTGCTGCGGAGGGCATCGCGTTGTCCCTTCTCGGAGGTAACATGAAGAAAATAGGACTGTTAGTGTTGTTGGTCGCGACGGCGGCCTGGGCGCAATCGGCGAGTGATACTACGGTGGCGTCTTCGGCGAACCCGGCAGGGACGGCACCGACCACGGCCAGCTTCCCAGTTCAAGGGGTGCAGACGCCCACTTATGCGGATGTGTACTGCGCTGGTTTCATTAACCGGCAGACGCTGCCCGACGCCAACTTTGTGGCCGGCGGGTTGGATACTCCATTCACCACGAAGTTCGTCAAGGGCGACATCGTCTATATGCAAGGAACTGGCTACACGCCCGGTGCGGAGTACTCGATTGTGCGCGCTTTGCGCGATGTCAATGAGTACGAGATGTATCCCGGACAGAAAAAACTGCTCAAGGAGACAGGGCAGCCGTATATGGAAGTCGGCCGCATCCGCGTAGTCGATACGCGCAGCAAGGCGGCGGTGGCGCAGATTGAGTATTCCTGCGATCCAGTCAATCCGGGGGATACGGCGATTCCTTTCGCCGAGAAACCGATGGTGTCATTCCACGCGCCGTTGCGTTTCGACCGCTTCCTGCCCTCAGGCAGCAAGGTTTCTGGACGCATTGTGATGGGAAAAGACTTTGACTCGGTCGTGGGAACCGGGCAGAAGGTCTACATCAATGTGGGAACGAATCAGGGCGTGAAGGTGGGCGACTACTTCCGCGCCACGCGGAACTATACGGAGACGCTGCGCGATCCGGTGGATTCACTTTCGTTCAAAGCCGCAATCAGTGAAGATACGCAGAAGAAGCAGCCGTCGGTAGATTCAAACATGTTTACCCGGACGAACGGTCCGGTGCTGCACATGAGAGATCTGCCGCGCCGCGCGGTCGGTGAGATCGTCATCATCGGAACCACGCCGACCACAGCCACCGGAATGATCGTGTTTGCCATGGAAGACGTGCACGCCGGCGATGCTGTGGAACTGGACGAGTCCCAAGCATCGCAGTAAGGCTGTCGTCAGTGGCTATTGGTCAGTGGTCCGAGAAACACTGACGCGCTGGGCAGTAAATCTGGTTCGTAGCATAGGTTTGAATTAGCCGGGGACGGGTGACCGTCCCCGGCTTTGCGTTTGCTCGGGCCGCGATGTAAACTTGCGGCCCGAAAGGCTGCAAGCCTTTCCCAGAGCCAGTTTCAGGGGAAGCGTCAAATGTCGCGAAGCCACGCCATGAGGAGAATTCGTCAGGCGGTCAACCGCCAGATCGAACAGATCCAGTCGGACCGCCCTCTGATCAGCCGCCGCGATTTGTTGAAGTTGTCCGGATTAGCACTCGGTGGAGCAGTGGTGGGCGAAGGCCTGCTCGGCGGCAGATTGCGGGCGGATTCGCTGTTCGCGTCGAGTGTTCCGCGCATCGGGATTGTCGGAGCGGGAATCGCAGGCATGGTGGCCGCGCTCACCTTGCAGGATTCCGGCTTGCCGTGCACGGTGTATGAATCCTCCGGCAGAATCGGCGGACGCATGCACTCCAACCGCAGTTTCTGGGCTGAAGGCCAGACTAGCGAGTGGTGCGGTGAATTCATCGACACGATCGACGTTACGATGCGCCTTCTGGCGAAACGCTTTGGTTTGACGCTCGAAGATGTGAACGCCGCGGACCCGCCGGGGTCGGTCGATACGAATTATTTCCTGGGCGGCTACTACACCGATGCAGAACTCGGCCGTGATATGCAGGCAATTGCGCCGATTCTCGCGGAGCAGAACCGCGCGATTGGTCCCATTGCCGTATACAAGTACTACACGGCAGCCGGATATTATTTCGATCATCTCAGCGCCTACGATTGGATCGAGGCATACGTGCCCGGAGGCCATGCTTCGCGGCTCGGCCAGTACATCGACGTCGCCACGGCCACTGAGAACGGACTTAACACGGCTGAGCAGAGTTCTTTGAACCTCATCTTCCCGCTCGATTCGGACGAGCGCTTCCACATTCGCAACGGGAATCAGCAGCTTCCTCTCGCCATCGCCGCAAGCCTTCCTAAGAGAACCGTACAGTTGGGTTGGCGGTTGAGCGGCGTTGTCGCGAACGAAGACGGCACGGTCACGCTGACCTTTTCTACCGCATCCGGATTGCAGTCGGCCACGTTCGACTATGTGATCCTGGCATTGCCTTTCAGCGTGCTGCGCGGCCTCGACTACAGCCGCGCCCGATTCGATCCCTTGAAGCAAATCGCAATTCGACAGCTCGGCTACGGAACGAATTCAAAGCTGGTCTTGCAGTTCGACGATCGGTATTGGAATGAACGCGGCACGTGGCCGGGAATTGGCGACGGATTCATTCAGACCGATCTTCCCTTTCAGAGCACATGGGACAGCAGCCGCGCTGAACCTGGCGTCGACGGCCTACTCACGAATTACACCGGCGGCACCGAAGGCGCTTCCTATCGGCCGACAGGACCATACACCACCAGCCGCAGCTCTAGCGTGACTGCTGGTTACGCGCAGCAATTCCTGGATCAACTCGACGTGGTCTGGCCGGGTGCGAGCAGCCATTACAAAGGCCTGGCGACGCTCAGCTATCCAACCGGCGACCCGAACCTGCTCGGAAGTTACAGCACGTACAAGGTAGGCCAGTACACGCTGTTCGCCGGCTATGAGCCGGTGCCTCAAGGCCACATTCATTTTGCCGGCGAGCATACCTCGTACAACTTCCAGGGATTTATGGAGGGCGGCGCGGAGTCCGGGCAGCGTGCTGGGCAGGAAGTGATTGCTGCTGTTGGTGCAGGTGTTAGGTCGTAGGTCTTAGGCCTAAGGCCTAACACCTACGCCCTAAGCCCCAATTTTCTCCCCGAAAACTTCAGCGCTGAATGCTTCGATCGCTGCACCTTGTTGCCATGCCCTCAGAGGCAGTCCAGCTTTGCGGCAGGTTTGCTCGAGAAAAGTTGTGCGGTCCCAGCCGCGCTCGACCGGGACTTGAGGCAGAAGCAGGCCGCGCCGGCCGTGCCAGGTGATGAGCAGACCGTGGCGGCCGACTTCGATTGCTTCGGCGGGAAGCGGTTGCGGCGGCGAGAGAATGCTTAGTTCAATTTGAAGATGCGGAGATTCTTCTATCGTGACAGGCGGGAAGCGGTTGTCGCTGAAAGCCGCGGCGCGCGCGGTTTCCGCCACGGCGCGAAAGACCGAACTGGTGGGCAGTACGTAGCCGACGCATCCCCGCAATTGTTCTCGCAGGTAGAGTGAAGTGAAAACGCCGCGAGGCTCGGCGAGGTGAGCCGTGGGAGCATCCAGAGAAATCTCGCGATGCTGCAGTGCCGAAGAAATGGAATCATGCGCCAGACGCAGCAGCAGGAAGCGCTCTTCTTGAGAGAACTCTTGCGCGGCTTCAGATGTAGCTGCTTCCGAAGCTGCCAATGCCGGCGGCGAATTATGCTGTAGGGGCGACATCGGCATCTGCGCGCCGCGGCGCCGGTTGCGCTTTCGGGCGACGGCTAAGAATAAATGCCCGCTGGCGGCGTTTCGAAACGCGCCGGTCAATCTTCGACCAGAATGCGGCAAAGTAATCGATGCCCGAAACTAAAGAAACGCAGACTACAAACCCGACTGAGGCCACGGCGATCCAGTGCACCGGGAAGACGAAGTTTCCATACACTGGCCATTCTTTCCAGCGGTGGTCGAGAATGACAGCGACCACGGAAACGATCTGCACCACCATTTTGAACTTGCCCAATTCGCTGGCTTCGATGGTGAAGCCGCCGGATGCGGCGATCGAGCGCAAGCCGCTCACCAGAAATTCGCGGCCGATGATGATCACCGCGATCCACGCGGGAACCAGGCTGGGATTGAACTGCACCAGCGTCACGAACGCAGCCGCGATCAGAAGTTTGTCGGCCATGGGATCGAGCAGAATGCCCATCGTCGTGATCTGGCCGCGCTTGCGCGCGAGGTATCCGTCAATGCCGTCGGTCATGGAAGCGGCAATGAATATCGCCGAGGCGAGCAGCTCTTTAGCGCCGTGCTCGCTGCTGAACTGATTCGACGAAAGGATCCAGATCAGCAGGGGAATGCTGCAGATGCGGGTTAGCGAAATGGAGTTGGGCAGGTTCACCGCGGCTCACAGCGTTTCCGGGAGACAACTAGATTATCCTCCACGGTGAGAGGGAACGCAATCGAGGAGAATGTGTAGATGGTGCACGAGAGTGCTAGTGCGGTTTCCGCTGCACTTTCGCTGCGTCTATTTCGGTGCGGCAGCGCTCGGCTTCGGCTGATGGGCGATGATCTGGTCTTTGATCTTGTCGTAAGTTGCCTGCGGGATAATCTTCTTATGCACCAGATCAAGCTTTGTCCGGTACGGCCGTCCATCGATAATCTTCTGCGAGTAGGCGTCACCGATGCCGGGCAGAGCCTTGAGTTGATCTTTGGTCGCGCTGTTGAGATCGAGCTTGTCGGCCGCGGCAGCGGCCGCAGAAGCTGAGCGCGGCGCGGCGGCTGCGTGAGAGAGCCGGGGCGCAACCGCAGGCAACATCAACGATGCCAGCAGCAGGGGCAGCATCCGCGCAAATAGTCTCCTGGTACGTGAACTCATAAAATTTTCCCTCCGCAAACTCTTCAGTGCCAGGTGGCGATCGCTGCTCAGTTTCTCAACTGGCAACTAGGTACTCGGTACTAGGTACTGACAACTGTTTCAAGCGTAAATGCCGCGCTGCCGAATCGTATAAGCCACGCGATCAATGGCCAGCATGTAAGCCGCGATGCGATTGTTCACCTTATGCGTCTCGGCGTAGCGGACCACATCGCCAAACGACGAAATCATGATCTCTTCCAATTGCTCATTGACCACAGACTCTTTCCAGAAGTAACCCTGGCGATCCTGCACCCACTCGAAGTAAGAAGTCGTGACGCCGCCGGCGTTGGCCAGAATATCCGGGATCACGAAGACGCCCTTGTCGGTCAAGATATCGTCGGCAGCCGATGTTGTGGGACCGTTGGCGCCTTCAGCCAGAATGCGGCATTTCACGCGATCCACGTTGCGCGATGTGATGACGTTCTCGGTCGCCGCAGGAATGAGGATTTCGCAATCGGTCGTGATCAACTCAGCTGCGTCATAAGCTTCCGCGCCGGGGAATCCATGCACCGTTCCGTTCTTCTGGCGGAATTCGACCAGAGCGTTCAGATCGATGCCGTTCTTGTTGTAAAGCCCGCCACCAACTTCGGCGATGCCAATCACTTTGTATCCAGCTTGATGCATAAGGTGCGCCGCATTCGAGCCCACGTTGCCAAAGCCTTGCACAATCACGCGGCTGCTCTCGCGCGACAGGCCGAGCTTCTTGATGGCCTCGTCGCAAACCACCATCACGCCGCGGCCAGTCGCTTCACGGCGTCCGCGCGATCCGCCGATGTTAATCGGCTTGCCGGTCACTACCGCAGTCACCGTCTGCCGCATGTGCATGGAGTAGGTGTCCATCATCCAAGCCATGATTTGTTCGTTGGTGTTTACGTCGGGAGCGGGAACGTCTTTTTCGGGTCCGATGAATTCGATCAGCTCTGAGGTGTAGCGCCGCGTCATGCGCTCGATTTCGCCCATAGACATCTTGTGCGGATCGCAGATCACGCCGCCTTTGGCTCCGCCGAAAGGAATGTTAACGACGGCGCACTTCCACGTCATCCAACTAGCGAGGGCGCGCACTTCATCGAGCGTGACATCGGGAGCATAGCGGATGCCGCCTTTAGCCGGACCGCGCGCGATCGAGTGCTGCACGCGGAATCCGGTGAAGACCTCGAGGCGTCCGTCATCCATCTGCACGGGAATGTAGACCGTAAGTTCGCGGTTGGGATAGCGCAAAACCCGCCACAGGCCTTCGTCGAGGTTGAGCTTCTGGGCAGCCAGGTCAAAGCGCGCCCGCTGCGATTCCCATGGATTGCTTTCTTTATCGACGTGCGGTGGCGCGGTCAGCGTGGTCATAAATGAGTCTCCGGAATGAGTGCGATTCGAAGTCGGCCAGCGCCGGGACGAGTTCCCGGAGTGAACAGGCCAAACGTTCAGAGTATATGAGTCGGGACGGTTGGGAAGCAAGGACACCTTGGGGCGGCGTATCGGTCCAGTTATGGCTACCGCAGATCGCTGCGAACTGACCTTTCCATTGTATATACAATGTAAGTTTGTATATAATAAGTTATGCCGCTTAGTATACGCAACTCCGAAGTCGAGCGCCTCGCCCGCACGCTCTCTCGCTTGACGGGCGAAGGTCTCACCCAGACGATCTTGCAGGCTTTGCGTGAGCGCCACCAGCGGCTTCGCGCCGCACGCCAGCAGAAACAACTGATGAAAGATCTCACCGCCATCGCGCGCCGCGCCGCCGCCCTTCCCGAGCTTGATCGCCGCAGCCCGGATGAAATTATTGGCTACGACGAGCACGGGCTACCGAAATAGATGGTGATCGACACCTCAGCCATCGTAGCCATTCTGCGACAAGAGTCCGGGGCCGAGGGCCTGTTAAGTCGCCTGACGGCCGCCGGGTCACGGCGAATATCCGCTGCGACATTTCTAGAAGCGGCAATCGTGATGGAGGGCAAGTCCGGGGAAAGAGGTGGTGAGCAACTGGACCTTTTTTTGGCGCGAGCCCAGATCGAGATTGAGCCTGTGACGGAAGAGCAGATGCGAATCGCGCGCTCAGCCTGGCGGCGGTACGGAAAGGGCAGCGGGCACGCCGCTCGACTGAATTTCGGCGACTGCTTCAGCTATGCTCTCGCCCACAGCTTGGGGGAGGAGTTGCTCTACAAGGGCGTAGACTTTGCCAACACGGATGTTGCGCACGCGGGAGATTAGCGTTTCTCGCTCCCCAGCTTAATTTCCATACCCTCGGCCGCAGCCCGCACTTTGGGATAGTAATTGCGCGCTTCGCGAACGACGTTGTCGATCACGGCGTCAGTGTGCTCGGGGTCGTGGTGAAATAATACGAGTTCCTTTGCTCCGCTCTCCATCACGATATTGACCGCTTCGCGCCAATGGCTGTGTCCCCAGCCGCGGCGGCGCGCTTCGTATTCCTCCGGCAGATATTGCGCGTCGTAGATCAGCACGTCCGCGCCTTCGGCCAGCTTGCGTACGGCCTTATCGAACTCAGCGTCACCGGGTTCGTTGTCGGTGGCGTAGACCAAAATTCCATCTTTAGTTTCGATGCGGAAACCCATGCATCCCTGCGGATGGTTCAGCCACGCGGTTTGAAGTTGAACACCGTCTTCCAGAGTCACGCGTCCGGCCTCAACATCGTAGAAGTCGCGATGCGCCGTCATCTGGTCGAGTCTCACTGGAAAATACGGCGCGGCCATCTGATCGGCCAGCACTTGCTTCAGGCTGCGGGTTCGCGTGGAGCACTGGAAGAGAAAACGATTCTCCGCGTTCGAATACAGAGGACGGAAGAACGGCATGCCCTGAATGTGATCCCAATGAAAGTGCGAGACGAAGACGTGGGCGGAAAATGGCTTCTCGCCGAATTCGCTTTGCAACTGCTGGCCGAGCACGCGAAATCCCGTGCCGCAGTCGAAGATATAGATGCGGTCGCCGAAGCGTACCTCGACGCAGGAGGTATTTCCTCCATAGCGCATGTTCTCGGGTTGTGGGGTCGGCGTAGAACCGCGTACGCCCCAGAACTTAATCCGCATAGGCTCGTGACCAACACGAGGGCCCAGGTGCTTGGCTGCTACCTAGATATCTTCGGAGAAAGAGATGCGCTCGTCAATTGCCGGATTGGTTCAGGGTCGATTATTTCCGACGCGCGCCTCCCCTATAATGAACCGCTGGCTTGTGATTGCGACGAGCCTTTATTTCATGATCCCTGACTTCAAAGAATTCTCGCGGCTGGCACGTTCGGCGACGCTGGTGCCGGTGGTGAAGTCGGTGAGCGCCGATCTGCTCACGCCGGTCTCTGCCTTTCTGTCGATCGCCGAGAACGAGCCGCACGCATTTCTGCTCGAGTCAGTCGAACGCGGCGAACAAATTGGCCGCTACACGTTTCTCGGAGTGCGGCCGTACATGCGTCTGCGGGCGCGGGGTTCGGCCATCGAGATTGAACGCGGACGTAAGCGTGAACGGCACGAAGGCAACGTCTTTGACTTCGTGAAGCTCTTGCTGAGCGAGCACCAGCCGGCTGCCGTACCCGGCCTGCCGCCATTCACTGCCGGAGCGGTCGGCTATTTTTCTTACGACGTGGTTCGCCAAATGGAAACGATTGGCGAACATGCCAAGGACGATCTCTCTCTGCCAGATTGCGAACTGATGTTCTTCGACCGACTGCTGGCCTTCGATCACCTCCGCCACCAGATTCACATCGTGGCCGCGGCTGACGTTTCGCGGGAAAAACCTCGTCAAGCCTTTGACCGTGCCGTGCGCGACATTGCCACACTTGAAAGAAAGCTGGCTGCGGGATTGCGTCCATCAATGTGGCGCAAAGCTTCCAAGGCAAAGCCGGGGAAACTCAAAATCCATGCCGGAACCACGCGTGCGAAATTCCTGCGCAGCGTGGAGCGCTGCAAGGAATACATTGCTGCAGGCGATATTTTTCAGGTCGTGCTTTCGCAGCGCCTCGACTTCATCCCTGGCATTGCGCCGTTCGATCTCTATCGTGCACTCCGCCAGGTAAATCCTTCGCCATATCTTTATTTCCTGCGCATGGGCGAGACGCAGATCCTCGGGTCATCTCCCGAGATGTTGGTGCGCGTCACCGGACGCAAGCTGGAATACCGGCCCATCGCGGGTACGCACCCGCGCGGCCGCGATGAGGCCGAAGACCAGCGGCTCGAAGAGCAGATGCGCAACGACGAAAAGGAACGCGCCGAGCACGTCATGCTAGTCGATCTCGGCCGCAACGATCTCGGCCGCGTAAGCGAGTACGGCTCAGTCAAAGTAAAAGACCTGATGTACGTCGAGCGCTACTCGCACGTGATGCACCTGGTCTCGGCCCTGGAAGGCACGCTGCGCAAGGGTCTCGGCGCACTCGACGCCTTCGCCGCATGTTTTCCCGCAGGCACGCTCAGCGGAGCCCCAAAAGTCCGCGCCATGCAAATCATCGAAGAACTGGAGCCAGTGCGCCGCGGCATCTACGGCGGCTCGGTCCTCTACGCCGATTTCGCCGGCAACCTGGATTCCTGCATCGGCATTCGCACCATGCTCATGCAGGGCAAGCACGCATACTTGCAGGCGGGAGCGGGGATCGTTGCAGACTCCGATCCAGCGCGAGAGTTTGACGAGTCGATGAACAAGGCTCAGGCGCTGTTAAGGGCAGTAGAAATGGCCAGGGGGCGTTAGTGCAATCCCAAACCAAAATTGAATCCCGCGCCCGCGCTGGCTCCGAGGCGGCGAGCTTGCCCTTGTGCGCCCTGCTTTCTCAAGCCCTGGTCGCGTTCACCATCGAGTTCGACAACGAAGCTGAGCGGCAGATGCAGCATCGCACGACGAGGCACGGCTCGACCGCCGGCTCACTCCACGCTCCATGGCTGGTCTCGCTCGTGATGTGGACAAACTGCATGCAGTTCGTGGGCGACGAGGGAATTACGGTCGGCCGGCTTGAGAAGCTCGCCCGCAGCAACCCGCATTTGAACGGCATGGAGCCGTGGGGATACATCCGTGTCGCACCGGACCCGGCAGACACACGGCCAAAACCACGGCGCGCCGACTGGATAGTCCGCTGCACAACCTCGGGACGGAAGGCTCAGGAAATATGGCGGCCATTGTTCGCAGTCATCGAGAAGCGCTGGCAGGAGCGCTTCGGCCAGGACGAAATCGAGCGGCTTCGGAAATCTTTGTGGGATGTGATTAGCCAGTTTGAAGTTGAGTTGCCCGACTGTCTCCCGATTCTGGGATACGGACTTTTCAGCAAAGTGCACGATTATGGGCGGCGTGCGCCGGGCACGCGTGACGATAACGACGGTTCGACCCTCCCTTTATCTTCGCTCCTGTCGCGCGTGCTCTTGGCGTTTGCCCTCGAGTTCGAGGCCGAGTCGGAGTTGTCGCTGGCGATCGGCGCCAATATAGTGCGTGTGCTCGATGAGAAGGGCGTGAGGGTCAGGGATCTGCCACTCATTTCCGGAGTTTCAAAGGAACAGATCAAGATAGCCTTGGGCTTCTTGCAAAAGCGCGGCTGCGTCGTGATCGTGTCCGACCCAGCTTTCAGGACGGCGAAGTTGGCGCGCCTCACTCCCAAGGGCTTGCGCGCTCAGCGTTCCTACCATCAACTCGTTGGCGTCATCGAAGAACGCTGGCACGCGCGCTTCGGCAAGGATTGCATTCAAGAGCTGCGGAACTCGCTGGAGCGGTTAGTCGGCGAAGGCACGCTCCAGGCGTCTCCTTTGTCGCGCGGCTTGGAGCCCTACGCCGACGGCTGGCGGGCATCGGTTCCCAAGCCTGACACTCTGCCGCACTACCCCATGGTCACGCATCGCGGCGGTTTTCCCGACGGTAGCTGACCGTGTAACTCAGGCCATTAGTTGCCCGTCACGGCCAGGAAATTCTCGATCAGCCTCTTGCCCGCATCCGTCAGCACGCTTTCAGGATGAAACTGCACTCCCTCGACCGCAAACTTTCTGTGCCGCAGCCCCATGATCGTGCGAGTTCCGTCTTTCTCCGCAGTCCACGCGCTGACTTCTAATTCGGCAGGCAGATTCTTTTCTTCCACGATAAGCGAATGATAGCGCGTAGCAGTCATCGGCGAAGGCAAACCGTGGAAGATGGTCTTGTTGTCGTGTGTGACCGAGCTAGTTTTGCCGTGCATCAGGTGAGGAGCTCGCACCACGTTCCCGCCAAACGCCGCGCCAATCGCCTGATGCCCCAGGCAAACGCCCAGCACCGGCACCTTCCCGGCAAAGTGCCGAATCAGATCAATGCTGATACCCGCCTCTTGCGGCGTGCACGGACCAGGTGAGATCACAATGCGCTCAGGCGCCATCGTTTCTACATCAGCAATCGTCACTTGGTCGTTGCGGCGCACCTCAACCTTCGCGCCCAGTTCCCCAAGATATTGAACCAGGTTATAGGTAAAAGAATCGTAGTTGTCGAGAACGAAGACCACTGCAACCTTCCTGCTCGAAGTTTACACGCAGGCACCATTGAGTCAGCCCCAGAAATCGCCTGGGATGCTACGGTCGTGCCCCCGACCCGCCGGAAAGGGCCATCCCAATCCCCAAGGGTGGTATTGACGGGAGATGCCCTTCAACCTCATCCTTGAACATAGTTAATCGCCACTTCATTAGCTTGGAGAAACACATGGCAGAGGCCCAGCAGGAAAAAAGGGCTGCACGACGCTTCGCACTCCGGATACCGGTCGCCGTCGCCCGCGGCGAGAATCCAGAGTACGACGAATCCGCCGAAATCCGCGACGTGAGCGCGCGTGGCATTTGCCTTTACCTGGACGCACCCATTGCACAGGGCTCGCCCCTCGGCTTCACCCTCACGCTCCCACCGGAAATTACGCTAACCGAAAGTATCCGCGTGCAATGCAAAGGGCGCGTGGTGCGGGTAGAGAATAATGCCCTCGATGGCAAGATGGCTGTGGCCGCAGTCATCGAAGAGTACGAATTCCTGCCCCAGGGCTGAAGCGGTTCCGTATGCTCGCGAGTCGTCTCGAGCGGCCACGATCCTGCCACTTCTTTACCCTCTCGACAAGTGATAAGGTTCCTCTTGTAGCTCGATAAGGCCAACCGTTTTTCGTTCGCAAGGGATTCTTTGCCGCGATCAGGCATCCAATTTGTTGTCGTTGTGGTGTTCGCAGCGATCGTGGTAACGAGCGCCCCGTCGCAAAATTCCGCCACGCAAAAGGCCGGTTCAACAAAACCCGAAGTTGCCATCGTCAACAGCGTGCGCATCGTACAGGAACGCGGAGTTCCAGCTCTCGAAATTGTGTCGACTCGCCCCGTCGTTCCCACGATTCGCGTGCTCGATTCCCCTCCGCGCCTGGTCGTCGATATTCCCAACGCGCGCTCAGGCTTGAACCGCAAGCGGGTTAACGTGCTCCAGGAAAATATTCTGACCATCCGGGCGGAACAGTACCAGATTGAACCTCCCATCATGAGGATCGTGCTCGACCTGCTAGTTCCCTACGGATACTCCTGGGATGCCGCGGGCAACCGCCTGATGGTGCGGCTCAAGCCCCCTGAAGATCCTAACGCAGCCAACAAGAAGCCGCCGCAGCCGTCGCAATCCATCTCGCTATCACCTGCGGCCGCAGTGGTGCCCGTCACCGGAGGAATCGGCGAAGTAGTATCAAGCGATAAGCATTTCGCGGCAGGATCTTCACTCACAGCAGCCAGCGATACCACGGTGTTGGCATTGTCGAGAGGCGGCGAGGTTCGCGTTTGCCCCGGAACAACAGTTTCAGTCACGCCTTCGAAAAGCTCGAAAGACCTGATGCTGGGCATGAGCACGGGCGCACTCGAGACTCATTACAAGCTCGATTCTGCCGCCGACACCATTCTCACTCCGGACTTCCGCATCCTGTTCGCGGGTCCCGGCGAGTTCGATTTTGCCGTCAGCACAGATTCGCACGGCAACACCTGCGTGCGAGGACTTCAAGGCAACAATTCTTCTGCGATCGTTGCCGAGCTGATGGGAAGCCGCGTCTATCAGGTCAAGCCGACGGAGCAGGCCGTATTTCATTTAGGAAGGATCGACAAGGTCGACACAGAGGTTCCGCTGGAGTGTGGCTGTCCGCCGCCAGTTCCCGTGATGCGAACCCAGACAACTCCAGCCGCGGCGATTCCGGACTCCAGCCCGCCCGCGAATCCGAACCTGGCCCAACTCTCCAACGGACCCGAAACCCGCGCCCTGCCTCCTTCGCAGCCGGGCGAAGTTCACGTCCAGGTCGACGCGCCATTCATTTTCGAAGGCAAGAAACATTCGACGCCGGCGCCGGTAGACGAGGCTCCGGCGCTGCCGGTCATAACCGCGGAAGCGAAGCCAGTGCAACTAGATCCGCAAGTGCAACCGCCGCCCGCCCCAGCCCCCGCCAAGCAGCCCGAGCCCGAGCACCACCGCGTCCTGCACCGCATCGGAAGGTTCTTCACCGCAATCTTCCACTAAGAGCGGATCTCTTAGCAGTCGTGAGCTGGACACCTCTCATACCGCGCCAAGCGCTGTCATCCCGAGCGAAGCGAGGGATCTTGGTTCTCGCCTGCACCGTCGATGTCGCTCCTGCCGGCAAACACCAAGATCCCTCGCTTCGCTCGGGATGACAAATCGTAAAGCGTGTGACTTACCCGCGATTGATAGCCCGCCGCAGAGGCTCCACTTTCTCGCGAAGATCGTCCGCCATCTCGGCGCCGCGCTCGGCCACATCGCGCACGCGTTCCTTCACGTCGCGGACTCGGTCTTTGGCTTCTTCCGTCCAATCCTGCACCGTGTCTTTGGCGTCTTCATAGCCGCGTTTCAGGTCGCGGCGGAATTGCTTGCCCGTCTTCGGAGCCAACGCCAGCGCCGTCAAAGCTCCAGCCCCAAGCCCAATCAGAAAGAAAGTAACTGCGGTCCCAAGGTTGCTTCCTTCGGAAGATTCATAACGTCCAAAGCTCATGATTGTTGCCTCATTTCTACGTAGAAAAAAATGCCGGGCAAGCTCCGCTCCGGCGGCGATCTCTCGCCACTCTGCAATTCTAGTCCTCCGCAAGGGTGGTGGCGAATGAACCTCGGGACGACGAATGTGGTCCCGTTACGATGAGTGTAGCTTTGGGAAGGTTTCCTTTCTCTTGACCTGAGTGTAAAATAAGTTTTCGGACCTTTGTGCGGCGGAAAATGTGGCCTGCCCGCCCTTCGGCGCGCTTCGCCGGCTCAGCAAACCGCATTTATTTTTTAGGAGATTGTTTTTAGCGATGTCGATCCCTGCCACCCAAATGCGTCCCGGCATGATCATCAAGCACAACAATGATCTGCACTCTGTTTTCAGCGTCGAGCACCGCACGCCCGGCAACCTGCGCGCCTTCATCCAGGCCAAGCTGCGCAACCTCCGCACCGGAGCCATGTTCGAGCACCGCTTCCGCTCGCCCGACCCCATCGAAAAGGTCAACGTAGACGAAGTCGACATGCAGTTCCTCTACGCCGACGGCGACAACTACTACTTCATGGATACGGCCAATTACGAACAGACGCATCTCACCAAGGACGTTCTAGGCGGCGCCGTCGATTACTTGATCGAGAATCTGGAAATCAAAGTCGAATTCTTCGACGGCAAGGCCGTAGGCATCGAACTGCCGCAAACCGTGATACTAACCGTAGTCGAAACCGAGCCCGGCTTGAAAAGCGCAACCGCCTCCAGCGTAACCAAAGCCGCCAGAACCGAAACCGGCCTGGTAGTCCACGTACCGCCCTTCATCAACGAAGGCGAGAAGATCAAAGTAGACACCGCCGAAGGCGTCTACCTCTCCCGCGCATAACATTCAATTTGTCATCGCGTGAGTTAAATTTGTCATCCTGAGCGTAGACATTAATTTTGTCATCCTGAGCGTAGTGAGTACCTCGCAAAGCGAGGCACTCACGGAGTCGAAGGATCCCTGCAACGCTGCGCGACCACCGGGGCCCCAAGGCATTCTCCCTGGGCTCTTTGCTCGGGAAGGGCACGAGTTCCACTCGTGCCGTAAGGCAGTCGAAACGGATGCGGCTTTCAGCCGCTGAGGTTCGCTCTTTTCTGTAACAGCTGGGCAGCCCCCTTCCCTAATCGACTTGTACAATTGTACAGCTTTGATATAATGGTGGTCGTGGAAATAGTGATCGACACATCGGCAATTCTCGCTGTCATCGCCGAGCAACCGGAAAAAGCTGACCTGGTCAGGCTGACAAGTGGGGCGATCCTGGTAGCTCCGGCCTCGGTCCACTGGGAAATTGGGAACGCGATGTCGGCTATGTTCAAACGACGAGCAATCGGCATCAAGGATGCACTCCGGTTGTTGGAGGCCTACGCCGCGATTCCGATTCGAATAGCCGAGGTAGGGCTGAAGCAGGCAGTGGAATTGTCGGCGAAATTGAATATATATGCCTACGATGCCTACGTTCTGGCCTGTGCCATCAACCAAAGAGCTCCCCTTTTGACGTTGGACGGCGGGTTGAGAGAGCGAGCGCGGGAATTGAAACTTGATGTGCTGGAGGCAAAAAGCCGATGAAGTCCTACAGTTATTCCGAGGCGCGAGGAAATTTTGCGACCGTGCTCGACGAAGCCGAGCGGGACGGAGCCGTGGAAATTCGCCGCCGCGATGGCACCGTGTTCCGCATCCTGCCTCTGCGAACTTCCGCCGCGTCACCGCTCGATGTGAAAGGTGTAAAGGTGAAAGTGTCGGCTGGCGATCTAGTGGCCATCGTGCGCGAGGGCCGCCAGCGCGGATAGATCGTTGGCGATCTTAGGAATAGGGAACCACCCGCCTGTCCCCGTCCCCGGATTGTCCCCGATTCCCCCCCGATTTTTCCCGATAATCGTCTCGCGGAGAAGAAATCGACAGCAGAGACGAACTATTCTTGGTTCAATTAGGACTATCCCTGGCTGCGTTGCCGAGTGCGGCGTTCATCTGGTTGCGGATAGGCGCGGACATGCTCGACAAGTCGGCGAGGGCGGAATCAAAAATCGAATGGACATGGTCGCAGAGCCCAGCTAGGAAACTCGCATCCTCGGTGTCTAGGCCGTATTTCGGCGGGTTGTTCCAAGGCGCTTGCAGTGGCGACAGCAGATCGTCAGCTATCCACTCGCCGGGGCGGTATAGAAGGTAGTTCCGCTGTCTGACAAAATCGCGACTTTCTGTGATGAGATGTACTTCGCGGGCGAGCACCTTGTCCCAGGGAACAGACCGGGTCGACGCAAGCAGACGTTGAAACCAACCCCACAGCTGGTGTTGGTCCAGCCCCGGTAACGGTATGGCAACGAAGTCCGTCAGAGATTCTGCCTTTATCTTCTTTCCGTTTCGATCATCCTCGGGGGGCGCGAAGATATCCAAGATACATCTCTTGCTCTTCACGAGTGGTACCGTGACTCCTAAGAGGTACATTGTGCCTTTTGCCGCCAGGTATGCGGAGTGGTAGAAGTTGAACAGGCTCCAGGTCTGAAAACCTGAATTAAGCAATTCTCTGGCTGCTACATTCGTGCACTTCGCTTTCTGGTAAAGACAAACGGCCTCCCACAGTACCGCGGCGCGTATTCCCGTGATCTCCTGGAGTCGAACAGGAGTCGCTGTCGGGGCACTAAAGCCCAGTGCGTCAAGGAGATCGTCCGAGGAAGGGTCCGGTAATGCTCCTAACTTCGGAAATACAGGAACAAAGGATAGCCATGCTTCTCGGATGGCAGACCAATCTCTGCCTCGAAGTTTCTGAAGCTCTGATTTAGTCAGATCAGTAGGCAATTTCGCCTCAAGAGAGTTTGATAGATGTACCTGTGGCAGTATTCTCTCTGAACGCCCAACTTAGGCTAGTTTTCAAGTCTTCACCCGCGGCAATTTCCCCTTGTGATCCAGTCCCTGCTTGCTTCCAGGTATCAAAGCTGTACGACTCGATCCGTTGAAAAACAAAGACCACGTCGCTGACGCGGAATCCCTGACGCTCTTTTAGTGTGAGCGGGAAAAACGTGGGAAACACGTTCATCAGCGCCCCAAAGCCTAGGGTTTTAAAGAAGATGCTCTTGGAACTCTCGTATTCATCCGGAAAAACCTGACCCAGACCAACAAAATAGTTCGAAAGTATACCTACCTGATCCTTCTCGGGATACGGAGCCAGCAGGCCCCGGTCCGGCGTTACGAGTGGGGCTACCTTGCGAACAAAGTTCACTAGAGAGATTTGTCCCTCTTTTGGTGCCGTCGTTGCCACAATTCTCTGAAAGAATGGAGAATCCTCGTTCTTGCGAAGCAAAGAGGCCAAGTCTGCAGCGCGTTCCTTAGGGGCGTCGGCGGACCTCTTATTTGGGAGACGCTTCAACAACTCCAAGTAGAGGGAAGACGGTACACTCTTGGCTTCCTTATTAATCGTAATGAACTGTTCAATCTGCCGCTCTTCCGAAAGGCCGACGAACGCCACCACCGAAAGATCAATATCTACGCCCTCACGTGCGGCCAGAGCGGCCGCAGCTAGCCGGTGCTGTCCATCCACCACCCATCCGACATCCGTTCCAGCAGGTATCGTTAGCTCTCTTCTGGACTGCGAATAGTCCGCCTTCTCAAGGCACACAACGATAGCGCCAGGCACTGGGTTTTTCTCGATGATGAAGCGCTTCAGCGCCTGCACCCGCGAGCTTGACAGGGCCCGCTGGTAACCTTCGTCCTTGTCCTCAATCTTCCGGTTGATTGAAAACGCACCGAATAGGATGCTGGCAGCGCTCTTGAATACAAACAGCTCGTTTGTTCCCTGCTGAACTCCGATCGCGCTGACTGTCAGTGGATGGCTGAGGGCTCCAGCTTTCTTACCAGTGAGGGGGACGGGGGGCGCCTCCTTTTCAGAGGTTTTCTTTTGACCCGGTTTTCTCGAAACAGCCTTCGCAGCTTTCTTGGACGCCATTTGTGAACTCCGCTTTGAAATGCTCAGGGCGCGTCGCCACCGCGTCGGTTGGGCGCGGTGTATAGATTGGTTTGTCCGGCGGTCTATATCGTATAGTTCCGGACTTCGCTTGCTCAAGCCTTTTTATAGATATACCGGCATATCTGAGGTTCAATTCGGCCCCCAGGAATCTGCGCTTTTCAATCACCGCGGCAGCCCCTGTAGAGCCGACCCCTAGAAATGGATCGAAAACAAGGCCGTCATTCGGGGTCAGCGCGCGGATCAGGCGCTGGGCTAGAGCAATCGGAAATTGGCACGGATGTTCCGTCTTCTCGACATGATTTGCATTTACGTTAGGCATTTCCCAAACATCGCCCGGGTTTTTGCCTAGTGGGTTGCCGCTGAATTCACCTTTTTGATTGCCCTTGTAATGGCGTTTACCCGGATATTTTTGAGGTATCCGAATGGAATCGAGACGAAACTTATATGAATCCCCTTTCGTAAACCAGAGGACCGTCTCGTGGCGTCCGCTGAAGCGGGTTGTGCTATGGAGTCCATGCCCGAAAGCCCAAATAATTCTGTTCCGCAGGATTATCTCTCGGTAGCCGCGTAGAACATCGTAAATTGCGTAGTCTAAGGGAAATACTGCGGCGTCCGTTACGTGATAGCCGATCTGCCAGCATATGCTTCCTCCAGGTTTTGTAACGCGGACGATCTCCGGCAACACTTCCTTCTGAGCTCTAATGAAATCTTCGGTGGTTGTGCTCTCTGACTCGTAGGCCTTCCCGATGCAATATGGGGGGGACGTAATAGTGATGTCGACGGTGTCGTTGGGGACATGCGAAAGCAGTAACTTGCAGTCGCCTCTGAACACAGCAAATGCGCGTGGCTCCTCGATTCCCGCCAAGAGCTTTTTTACCGAGCGTGAATCTGTGCAAGACAGTTCTTGACCTTCCAAAGTGGGCACCTTTTTCCATTGATAATGTAGCAGTTGGCCGCCTTGTTGGGTTAGCCAGTTCAAAATAACTCTTAAAGCTTTGAAGGAATGCGGTAAAAGGAATGCGGGGACGGAAAGGAATGCGGGGACGAAAGGAATGCGGGGACATCCATGATAAGTAAAAGTCAAGAGGAGACGGAGGTCTCCTTCCACTTAGAAGGGCCATGCTTCGAAGCGTAGATACAGCATTTAAATTCATCCACAACCAGCGATCATTTCGCGCGGCC
>Ga0302140_10002092_pt1 | contig 26012 bp, 19 predicted proteins | sample I_Bog_E1_1_FD_202095 | JGI IMG/M metagenome (GOLD analysis project Ga0302140, IMG submission 202095) | Peat permafrost microbial communities from Stordalen Mire near Abisko, Sweden - I_Bog_E1_1 | ecosystem: Environmental > Terrestrial > Soil > Wetlands > Peat | place: Sweden: Abisko, Stordalen... | reverse complement strand
CTCCTGCCACGACCCATCATGCGCATACTTCCATCCACCAGTTCTCTGACTTCGATACGATTGACTGATGTGAATTCCATGATCTGATATAACTTCCTATCATGCACTATTGTAAAATCCTTACGTAACGGATGCTCTTGCTTCTTGCAGAGCATATTGTCTAATTCTTTGGCTGTTGGTGACCTGCGATGCAAATTAGCATTCCTTGTTGGTTCTACTAAGTACCGTCGGTTATGCTCAATTAAATAGACTTCTAAGGTCTTATTGGCCTGTTCTATTGTCTTGGCATTGGCCAATCTTAATTCTTTAACCAAACGATCCTGTAAAGTCCTAAATAACCGTTCTACTCGCCCTTTAGCCTGGGGGCTATAGGCATGGATCACTTCAACCTTTAATTCCTTTAACGCCCGCTCAAACTCACTTAATCCCGTTCCATACCCATAATTATCGTGATACCACGCGTCTCTTTTACTCGCTTTATACGTGCTATGGCAATCTAAATAGACACTTTGGGGTATGCCATGCTTCAGACAATAACGCTTAAAACTGTCCAATGCCGGTATAGTGCCTTCATATTCATAAAACCGGCCATAAATCCTATTAGTCGCATCATCAATATAGCCCATCAGCACCAGCCTCGGGCCTCGACCTTCTAACCAATCCTGATGACTGCCATCCATCTGGATCATCTGACCGTAATATTCTTTACGCTCCCTGCGTGACCTATGCTTCCGGCTTCTCCTTCTGGCAGCCTCATAACCTTCCTGCCTTAGCCATTTACGCAACGTCTCACGGCCTAACTTTATCCCTTCACACTCTGCCAGCTTCTCACTGGCGAGCGTTGCTCCAAAATCTTTGTACCGGCTGCCGTATGCCCTCAAAACTTTAGCTTTGATCACATCACTTATCCGTCGACCATTAACCTTGCCTCTGTTTTGATGGATAACTCCCTTATTACCCATCTCTTTTACTCTACGTACAATACGCCTGACTTGCCTCTGACTCATCCTCAAAAATTCAAAAACCTCCAATTGTGTTATCTCTTTACCTATCGCTTTTTTTATTAACTCTAATCGTTTTAACTCGGTCGGTCGCATCACTATCACGTCTCCATTCATAATGTCTTACCTCCTGGTAAGACATTATCAATAGGACATTTTAGTTTTGCAATAATAGGACATTATCACGTGGCGGTTACAACTACTGTTTTAATTTGCACCTGTAGCCAATTTTTCCCACCGCCAAACTGATCGCCTGATTAATGGGCATAAGCTTTTGGCCGGCAATGGGATCAATATTCGCTACAGAAAAAGCATGTGCGGATAATAAGGGAGCCTCAAGGTCTTTTTGCAAGCCTTCCTGGGCGCGTTGACAGGCCTGGGACTGGCTTTCTTTAATAATATGGCATGTCACCAGTATCCGTTGTCCATGTTTGTCTTGACGGGCAGCAAAGCCAAATAAACGGCACAGTCCGGGACGATAAGCGTAAATACCGCAACGACCTTGGGTAGGAATGACCGGGCTGGGCTCATAAAAAACACAGATATTTTTAGAAAAATTAGATCGAATAGCTTCCAATTTACCGGAGGCCAGGCCTTTGGACCATAGATACACCGCGAGTGGCAAAACTTCTGCAACGGTCGTTTCGACCTCAGGACTTGTACAACAGGCCCCACAACCACTTTTACATTTGAGCCCGCTTTGCAAAGCAAACTTTTCAGTCTGCCGGTCAATATCCTCAAATAAGGCCATCATTTCCCCAATGACCTTTTGGTCCTCAGCAGACAGACAACGAACTATTTCATCAAAGCTCATAAGGTATCCTACTGGGCTGGTAGCATAGATTCCCTCCCCCATCTCGATTCATCAGCACATCATGATCCCAAAGCAACTCATAAACTGCAAAAATGCTAAATGTGCGCCACGACTTCGATTTCCACCAGAGAATCCTTGGGGATGCGGGCGACCTGGAGGGTGCTGCGGGCAGGCGCTGTCTCGCTCTTGAAATGCTTGGCATACACCTCATTCATCCCCGCAAAATCATTCAAGTCTTTTAAATAAACCGTGGCCTTGACCACTTTATCCAGGGACGACCCACCGCGGCTCAACACAGCGATAAGATTTTGGATGACCTGCTCAGTCTGTTCCTTGATGCCGCCGGCAACCATGTTGCCCTGTTTATCCAGCGGGATCTGTCCGGCGGTAAAGATCAGATTGCCAATGGATACCGCTTGATTATATGGTCCGACCGGTAAGGACGCTTTGTCTGTTTTAATGATCTTTTTGCTCATGTAAACTCCTCTGTTTAATTAATGCCTGCGCCACGCTATATCCGCTGGCCCAGGCCCATTGAAAATTAAATCCGCCGATGCGGCCATCCACATCCAGGATCTCTCCGGCAAAATATAAACCGGGAATTAATTTTGATTCTAACGTTTTAGGATTGATCTCCTCCCAGTCAACTCCGCCGGCAGTCACTTCTGCCTTACTATACCCGAGCACTCCTGTTACATCAAGCGGATAATGGACGCACCTGTCGATCAGATGCTGTCGGGAAGCTTTGTCCAATTGATTCATGATCAAGGACGCATCAATACCTGATTTTTTAAGAATGATATCTGCCAAACGTTGGGGCAAAAGTTCGATCAATACCACCCGAAGCGTTTTACGGGGGTTCTTTTGCCCAACCTGTTGCAGATAGGTCCCCCAAGAATTCTCATCATAGTCCGGGATAAAATTAGCCAGGATCTGTTTTTGACCCTGCGCCTTGAGATAATGCCGGCTGATATCCAGGGCCACGGGTCCTGAAAAACCAAGATGAGTAAAAAGAAAACTTTCGCGGCAGGAAAACTGCCGTTTCCCATCCACCACCAGCGTCAAGCAGGCTTCGAGGGTGATCCCTGATAAAGATTTTAGATCATTGTCCTTCGTGATCAAAGGCGTCAATGCGGGTGTCGTTTCCACCATCGAATGCCCAAAAGATTGCGCCAATCGGTAGCCCGTTCCATCGCTGCCAGTTGTCGGATAGGACAAGCCGCCGGTGGTAAGTACAATGTTCTTGCAGTTAAAATGAAATTGGTCCCCCTGCAGGGTAAACTCATGATGTTCAAAACTTACCGCCTTGACCTTATGTTCGCATAAGATCGTGATCCCCAGCGCATTGATCTTGCGTAAAAGCGCCTCGAGAATGGTTTTCCCTGAGTTAGTGGAAGGGAAATACTTTCCTGTTGGCTCAAGATTTAATTCAACGCCCAGATCATTAAAAAAATCAAGGGTATCCATATTACTGAAAGACCGTAAAATATTGCGCACATAAATAATGTGTTCGCTATTAAAGTCTTTTTCACTGACTGTTTTGTTAGTGACATTGCAGCGGGTCCCACCGGACATCAGGATCTTGGCGCCGACTTTTTTTTGCCCTTCCAGCAAAAGCACCTTTAAGCCGCCTTGCGCCGCTTGTATCGCCGTCATCAGTCCCGCTGCTCCGGCTCCCACCACGATCAGATCATATTCCATTTACAAAATATCCTTCCTGGTAATTTCCTTAAAACTGCCGGGAACAAGTTCGCCTAATTTTAATTTTCCAAAAGCTATGCGTTTAAGAGCTGTAACCTCAGAGCCCAGGGCTTCAAACATACGACGTATCTCACGGTTTTTCCCCTCGGTAAGCTCTACGACCAAATGCGATTCTTTCTGACTGGCCTTACGCAAGGCAATGGATGATGCTTTCAATAATTGTCCTTTGTCTTCTATCCCTTCGGATAAACGCTTTATTTCATCCTCGGTGATCAATCCTTTGACAGTGACCGTATAAACGCGCGGTATCTTATTGTCAGGATCTGTCAGAAAATTTGAAAGCTGGGTGTCCGTGGTCATTAAAAGTAACCCCGTGGTCGCCATATCCAAGCGTCCTACCGGATGAAGATGCTGTAAATGGGCCGGCAACAGATCATAAACGGTTTTACGTCCCTTTTCATCTGATTTGGTAGTGACGATTTCTTTAGGCTTATACAGCATGATCGTACAAACAGCCGCGCGCTCCACCGGTTTTCCGTTGATGGTGATACGGGCCTTCTCTGGAACCACCAAAAATGACGGGTCTTTGATGACCTGTCCATTGACGGAGACTAGGCCTTCTTCGATCCATTTCTTGGTCTGACGGCGAGAGGCGACGCCTAATTTCGACAAAGCCCGCTCTAAATGAACTTGACCCATAATCCCACCAGGAAGCTTTCCTTAAAACTATTGCTGCCCCTAAAATCTTCGTCTTGTCCCACCCGCTGGATATGGGCCACCCGACGGCCATTTAATCCCCGGGCTAATATACGTTCCAGATCAGCATGACTGATCTCACTATAATTAGTACTTACCAGTAAGCTGCCCCCTGGATTTAAGACCGCAATGGCCAAGGCTATTGTTTTGGGCAGGTCACGTTTGACCTGAAATACCTTTCCTTCATGACGGGCAAAGGAAGGAGGATCGAGTATGACCACATCAAACATGTTACCCTTTTTAAAGGCCCTCTGCAAAAAAGAAACAGAATCCGCTTTAATGAACTCCCCCGCGGCGAAAGATAGAGCGTTAAGCTGATAATTATTCTTCCCGTGCTCCAAGATTTTACGGCTGATATCGATATTCATAACCTCTCTGGCCCCGCCCAAACGGGCATGAACGCCAAAGGAACAGGTATATGAAAAACAATTCAGCACTTTTTTGTCCTTACAAGCCTGCCCGACCATCTTGCGGTTATGTCTCATATCTAAAAACAGGCCGCAATTAAGCCCGTCGTCCAGATCGACCTCAAATTTGACCCCATATTCTTGGACGACAGTCTGGGGCGAGCCTGGGACCAATATTTCTTGTTTGATATCCAGACCTTGACGGGATTTGACGATCAAATATTCCACGGGCATACAAGAGGTCAATAGGCGGCAGATCTCGGATTTCTGTTGATACCAATGCTCTATTAGGACCTGCACATGGAGGTGTTTATTATAGCGGTCGATCAAAAGCCCATCCAGGCCATCGCCGGCTCCATTGACCAAACGCATGGCGTTGGTGAACGATAATTTTGACCGTCGACCAATAGCTTGATTAAGAGTATCTCTTAGTGCCTTCATGGATGGTTTTTTAAAATTCTTTCTATCGCTTGACGGCAATCTTGAGTAGGACAATCTAAATACGCCAATCCCAGTCTTCTCTCAATGACATCATCCGCCTGTTGGGCCATTTCCACATCGCGCGCATAGATGACCTGGGCGGCAATGGCCGGCGAGCACGAGCATATTCTTTCTTTTAGCTGATCATTTTCCCGAACAATATTAAGCACATCCCCGAACCGGCTGCCATAAATTCCCTGCAAATACCTGATCAGATCGATCGGCACGTCAAATCGCTGGCTTAATATCTTAAGCTCTTCATTACTGCCCCCGCTTCCGTAAAGGGTAAATTGTCCGGCGTAAGGCATTTTAGAGGCCACTTGGGGCATGGCTTTTATCAGGGCATCTTCCGCGATGGCGCGATAGGTCGTGTATTTACCTCCCATGACAAAATAGACACCGCAAGTATGACGTTCAATAATATGTTTGCGGGAAATGCGCGAAGGATCCCCCTCGTCTGCGACCAAAGGCCTTACCCCAGCGAAGGTGGTGATGATCTTGGAGGGATCAAAATCAATATTAGGAAAAACCCTGCCAGCTTCCTGTAATAAATACTGAATATCTGGCTCCTCAACCTTTACACTATCCGGGCTTTGATGATAATCCGTGTCAGTGGTCCCGATCAAGGAATTGCCCTTAAACGGAATAACAAAGAAAATTCGCTTATCCTGATGGCTTTGTAATAAAAAAGCACTCTTTGAGATTTCCCCCCGATAAACGATATGGACGCCCTTGGTCGGCCGCAACCGCTTGATCGAATGAGGCACATCTTTCTGGATCAACTCATCGGCCCAAGGGCCTGCGGCCACGATGATCGAGGACGCAAAAATATCCATATGCTCCCCGCTTATCAGATCATGGGCTTTCACCCCGACGGCGTGTTGATTATCGTCTTTGATAAAACTCTCGACCTCAACATAATTGGACGCCACGGCCCCCTTAAGGTCTGCCATCAATACATTTTCCAAACAAAGTCTGGCATCATCCATCTGAGCATCAGAATATTCCACGGCACCTATTAGCCCATCGAGGTTAATTCCCGGGGCTTGGGATGTGACCTGGGCAACGGATAAAAAACGATGCTGCCCAATTCGATATTTACCGCTTAAAAGATCATAGAACCAGACGCCCAGTTTCATCATCCATAGAGGACGAGCGTCACTCTTATAAACCGGGATCACAAACGCCAAAGGCTTGACCAGATAGGGGGCCGCCTGCCACTGAATGAAACGCTCCTTCAGGCTTTCATGCACCAGGTCGAACTCGAAATTCTCCAGATAACGAATGCCCCCATGCAAAAGTTTAGTGGACTTACTGGAAGCTCCGCTGGCAAAGTCCCCCTTTTCCAACAAAGCCACCGACGCCCCGCAAAGAGCGGCCAAATGAGCGATAGCTGCGCCATTGATACCACCACCGACTACAACCAGGTCGAATTTTCTTTGATTCAAGCGTGACGTATCGCGGATCAATTTATCCTCTCATTGTGCCAGGGCCTGCCGTACCGCATGACACCAGCCATCATATTTTATTTTGGATTCTGCCCGCGACATCAGCGGTTTAAAAACTTTCTCCAGCTTTTTGATCTTCAAAACATCCTTGAGGTGCCATAACCCCACTGAAATGCCGGCTAAATAAGCAACCCCGGCAACCGTGGTGTCGACCATCGCCGGCCTTAAAAGGGAAACAGACAGGATATCTGCCTGGAACTGCATCAAAAAATTATTACGGCAAGCTCCTCCATCTACCGCTAAAGCTTTGATCGAAAGCTGCGATTCTTCACCCATCAGATCAAATATCTCCTTGGTCTGATACGCCATGGATTCTAACGCCGCCCGTATAATATGGCGGGCATTGGTCCCCCTGGTCAAACCGGTTATTGTTCCCCTCGCATCTGCATTCCAGTACGGCGCTCCTAATCCCACAAAAGCCGGCACCAAATACACTCCCTGAGTGTCCTTAAGACCAGCAATTATCTCTTCGCTCGAAGAGGAGTTCTTTAACATTTTTAATTCATCGCGCAGCCACTGGATCACCGCTCCGGCGATAAACACCGATCCTTCTAACACATATACCGGCTTACCTAAAGCATCACAGCCAAGCGTGGTTAAAAGACCTTTTTTAGAATAAACGCATTTACCTCCCGTATTAAGCAGCATAAAACATCCCGTGCCATACGTGTTTTTAATACTGCCTGGAGTAAAACATCCCTGCCCGTACAAAGCCGCTTGCTGGTCACCCATCACGGCGGCAATGGGGATGCCTTCAGGCAGGCCAGCCACTCCTTGGGCTGTATGTCCAAATACCGACGAAGAATTAAGCACTTTTGGTAGAATATTTTCAGGGATATTTAATAGTTTTAATAATGGCTTACTCCATGACTTGGATCTGATATCAAAGATCAAGGTGCGGCTGGCATTGGTCATGTCCGTGACGTGAGAGGTCCCGTTGGTTAATTTATAAATAAGCCAACTATCGATGGTCCCAAAGGCGACCTGCCCCTTAGCCGTTTTTTGCCGCAGGCCTCTGACATGGTCCAATAGCCACCGGATCTTTGTTGCGGAAAAATAAGCATCAACGACCAGGCCCGTTATCCGGCGAAACAAACTTGCATATTTTTTAAGACGAGCACAGTCCTCTGCCGTACGGCGGCATTGCCAGACGATGGCATGATAAAAAGGCTTGGAATTCTTACGGTCCCAAACAACCGTGGTCTCACGTTGATTGGTAATACCGATAGCGACAATGCTCTTTGGATCAATGCTTGCTTGGGTCACTGCTTGGCGGATCACAATATCGACGCTGTCCCAGATCTCTTGAGCATCATGCTCCACCCAACCGGGCTTAGGATAATATTGTTTGAATTCCTGATATGCACGGGCCACCACCCGGCCTTGAGCATCAAAAACAAACGCCCTGGAGCCCGTCGTTCCTTGATCAATGCTCAGAATATATTTCTTCATACGGGATGCTCACTATGGCTATTGTTGCTGTTGCCCTGGTTGTTGGCCTTGTTGCTGCTGTTGTGCTTGCTGTGCTTGAACGAAACGTTGTTTATTCTGTTCATACCCTGCTTCACCCAAAACTTGCTTGGCTAAGGCATCCTTGTCCATCCCATTGTCAAAATCATAATCGATGATGGCCAATACCTGCAGTAATTCTCCAAAAGGCCTATCGAGCATCTGGGGATTCTGTCCGGCCACCTGCTCGATCATCTGCACGTAATGCGACGCAGGAGCACTGATCTTGACCCCCTCTTTTTGAAAACGGCTGATATACTCAGACACCGTCAAGAGCTTGGATTGATCGTCAGCCAGGGCCATCCAGACCGTTGATTTCTTGTCCAGCTTTTTCCAAACCTCAGAAAGGTCCACCTCGTCTTGGGAATCTGCTGAGGCAGCTGTTGGCACTTGCCCTGCTGGAGGGTGACTGGCGCTAGAAGATCCAGGAGAGGCAACCGGCGCCTGGGCATCCACGTCGGAACTTTGTTGTTGATCTTGGTCTTCCGGTGCTTTGTTTAATATAAATCCGATGATCCCATCGATGAAACGTTTCAGGACTGTATACAGATCGCTCAATTTTAAAGTAACCCATTGAAGAAAGCTGGGAGCAGGAGCGCTTTCGCTTGCCACCGGCTGAATATTCATCGCCTCTTCGTTGGCTATCGCTTGAGGATGGGTAGAAGCGTCCATGATCGCCTGGGCAATGGCCTGATTACGGCGGTCAACTGTCTCCTGATAGGTGGCAGGCCGCTGTTCTTGATCAACCACTACAGCTGCGTGCTCGTGCGCTTCAATTTCCTCTTGGATCTGCATCTGCTGCTGCGCTTCCATCCTTTTTTTCATTTGGACACGATACAAAATAGGGCCTGCAAAAGACATCTGGCTCGTCAGAAAAAAAATAAAGCAAAAAAGGACCGTGAACTGTTTTCGTTTCAAATGCACCGCCTTAAATTTTAAGGATGATTCACCATTATATCAAAAATCCCAAAGCCTTCGTGCCCTAATTTAAGATTCCTGTCCGTGTGAATGACTCCCTGCGGATCAACTGCAAAGCTATAGCCCGTATTAGCTGCGCGAATGACCCAGATCCGGTTCTCCACCGCACGCATCACGGCTGCCTGCGCATGAAGCATATACGAAGGTTTATCGGTAAACCAACCATCATTTGATATCTCGACTAAGAATTGGGCCCCTGCCTGACGCAGCTCTCTGACCAAGAAAGGATGCGCGGACTCAGAACAGATCACGACCCCAAAAAGCATGGCCCCGTGGCTCAAGGCAAAGATCCCGGGCTTATTTCCGGGGCTTATGTGATAATCCCGTCCCCAATTAATACCCCAAGAAGAAAAAGGGGTGGTCTCCACAAAAGGGACCAGGGCTTGTTTATGATACAATCCGCCTATCTGTCCTCGAGCATTGATCAGCAAGGCGCTATTATATTCTTTTCCGTTTATAATAGGAGCCATTCCCACCAACATATCCGCGTTCATCTGCGCCGCCTCTTTAAAAATAAGCGGTCGCCATTGAGTGCTTTGCAAAAGATCATCAGGAAATGCCGTTTCCGGCCAGATGACCAGATCCGGATGGGCTTTTAAATACGATCGCTGGGTGAGAAACAAATGGATCCTGACATTGCGGTCAAAGAGATCCAAATCCCATTTTTCCAGAGGAGAGATATTGGCCTGAATGACGCTGACACGTAATGGATGCGCTGTTGGCGATATTGGTCCTTTTTTGACGACCCCGATCAATACAATGCTCAAGAAAATGGTCCCTGCCACCAGTAAAAAATTAACCCGTTCTTTCTTAAAAAGAAAAGCTGAGTATACAAGGGTGTTCACTAAAAAAATAATAAAGCTCATGCCCAAACACCCGAAGGTGCCGTATAACTTCAGCATCACCGGACAAAAAGCCTGGGCATGGCTGATATAAAAACTAAAGCCTCCTAATAGATGATTACGTATGAGTTCGCTAACGATCCATAAAAATGGAAAATAAAAAACATTTCCCCAAAGGATGCCTGTCGATCTAAAAAAACAGGCAAAGATCACCGCCTGGCAACTTAAGGCCAGAACAAAGGCGAGAAATCCTGCCAACGAAATACTGACCATCCCTTGAGCCATCAGCCCGTAAGCGCAAAGCCCCCAAAAGAGCGCGATCCCCAGTCTCACCTTCAAAGGCCGCCCTCTCAAAGCCAATAATAACGGCACCGCAAAAAACCAAATACAAGGCCAAAAGCCATACAAAGAAATACTATTGGGAAAAGAAAGATAGAAGAGAACTGCGGATAAAAAAGTAAGGAGCATTAAAGTAACACGCCTATCGTTGTAAGGGATAAATTTATTTTTTGAGCGACACTTCGATTTTTAGCTGACGCATGCCGCAGGACACGAAGCTTGTTCTGAGCCGAACGGCGAAGAATGCCGAAGATGTTCGAGTCCCGAAGTTCAGAGAACTTTGGGACGAGTTTCTGAGGCACCGAGTGGCCGAGGAACGTCGGCGTGAAAAAAATCGACCGTGGAGCGAGAAGAATAAATTTATCCCTTACAACCCGTATCGGCTAATCGTTCCCCTGCGTCGGAGCCTTAGGCAAAGCAGCTCCCTGGGTCTTGGCCGGCACAGAATTATCATCCGGCATATCAATAAGCTCATGAAGCAACGCCGCTGATTTAAGCAAATTGTCCTTGTCCTGCTGGGCCTGGAAACATTCAATGCTATGACGGGCAGCTAAAATGGCCGGCAATTTCTTGCCTGACATTTTATCAGCAATGCTCAACATATAAAAAACAGTCCCATCATCAGGAAAGGTCTTGCCGGCGATGTCTAAAAAATCTGCCGCATGTTCATATTCCTGGACCTTCAAAAGGATCTGACCTAAAAGCAAATACGCTTCAGGTTCCGCAGGATTGATCTTAATGGATGTTTCAAGGTCCATGATCGTGGATTTCAAGTCTTTGTTTTGCAGATCGTTCAAGCTCTTGACGATCAACTTATGGCTGATATCTTTTCGTTGGTCCACATCCGGCTGTTGTTGATTTTCTTGCTTTTGGCAACCGGCCAAGGCAAACAAAGTGATCAAAATAAATAAAGTTTTTTTCATCATGGCTCCCTCTCCTTAAGTTTTCTTAGCAACTTTCAATGATAAATAATGATGCACTCCCTGAGCCGCGCTGCGCCCTTCATGAATGGCCCACACCACCAAGGACTGTCCCCGAGTCATATCCCCCGCCGTAAATACTCCCGGCACCGATGTCATCTTGTTGGCATCAGCGACAACGTTTCCTCTGGGATCCAGGACAACTCCCAACTGCTCTAACATCCCCTTTTTAATAGGCCCTAAAAAGCCCAACGCCAAAAGCAATAGGTCACAATCCATTTCAAATTCCGAACCCGCGATCTCTTTCATCTTCATTTGGCCGCCAACAATTTCCGTTTCCACGCGCACCGCATGCAATTTCTTCAACTGGCCGTTGGTCCCGCTTAATCGTTTAGTCATAATACTGTAATCGCGGACACATCCTTCTTCCTGAGAAGTAGAAGTGCGTAAAATAAAAGCCCAGTTAGGCCAGGGATTGTTCCCTGAACGCTTCTCCGGAGGCTTAGGCATCAATTCCAGTTGATGGACGCTTAAAGCCCCTTGGCGAATGGCTGTGCCCACACAATCCGATCCCGTATCCCCACCGCCTAAAACCACCACCTTCTTGCCCTTTGCAGAAACCTCCTCTAAGGAAGATGGCTTGACCTGCAATATATTTTCGGCATATTGGGCCATAAAAGTAGTTGTCGGCATTTTATTATCACGCAAATTTTGTTGCGGCAAATAATACATGGCCTGATAAACACCTTTTAATTCCCGTCCCGGTACAGGAAGCTCACGCCCGGCTTCAGCGCCTCCGCATAAGACAATGGCATCATTCTTATCCTTTAGTTCCTGGACACTGATATTCACTCCGACGTGCGCATTGGTCTTAAAAACGATCCCCTCGGTACTCATCCGATCGACCCGGCGGGATACCACTGATTTCTCTAATTTAAAATCCGGGATCCCCAAGGCCAAAAGGCCGCCGATGACTTCATTCTTTTCATAAACGGTGACCTTGTGCCCTTTTTTATTAAGCTCATCCGCGCACGCAAGTCCCGCTGGACCGGAACCGATGACAGCCACCTTTTTACCCGTACGGTATTTAGGGATGTTCGGCTTGATCCAGCCTTTTTCGTAAGCATTCTCAATGATCGCGAGTTCAATATTCTTTATAGTCACCGGCGGGTTATTGATCCCAAGCACGCAGGCATTTTCGCAAGGAGCAGGACAAACGCGTCCGGTAAACTCAGGAAAATTATTGGTCTTATGCAGCCGCTCAATGGCTTCCTGCCATCGGTCGCGATAAATAAGGTCATTCCAGTCCGGGATGATATTCCCGATAGGGCAGCCTGACTGGCAAAACGGTACGCCACAATCCATGCAGCGGGCCCCCTGGTTTTTAAGCTCCTTGGGGGCGGGCAAATGCGTAAACTCATTAAAATTCTTTATCCGACGGGCTATATCGTCTTTCTTGTAGTCCTGCCGGTCATATTTCATGAAGCCTTTAATATCGCCCATTTATTTTCCTGCCATATTCCCTGTTTTTTGCTCAGCACATCTAACTATTGAGCAATGCTATGTTGATCTTTTGTATTCTTGATCGATTCAGCTTCCTCTAAGACCCTGCGATAATCCCGTGGATATACTTTAACAAATTGTCCCAAGCATTTTTGCCAATCCTTTAAAATACCCTGCGCAACGCTTGAGTCAGTATATTTAAAATGTTTTTCAATGAGCCCTTTTAGTTCCATTATATCTTTTTGTTCTTTGACAGGGAACAGGTCCACCATCCCGGGATTACAATTCTTCGCTAAGAGCCCTTCGCGGTCCCACACATAGGCGATCCCCCCGGACATCCCTGCCGCAAAATTACGTCCCGTCGGACCAATGATCACCACCCTGCCTCCGGTCATGTACTCGCAGCCATGGTCTCCCACGCCTTCAACCACCGCGGATGCGCCGGAGTTACGTACGGCAAAACGCTCCCCCACAAGTCCGCGGAAAAACGCCTCACCCATGATAGCTCCGTACAAAACCACATTACCTGCGATCATATTTTTTTCCGGAACATACTGTGCCCCGTGTGGAGGAAAAACAACGATACGCCCTCCTGAAAGTCCCTTACCCACATAATCATTCGCTTCCCCTTCAAGGGTAAGACTGATGCCATGAGCCAGGAAAGCTCCGAAGCTTTGACCTGCTGAACCTTTAAATTTAATTTGAATAGTATCATCAGGCAATCCTGCCAATCCATATTTACGCGCCACCTGACTGGAAAGCATGGTGCCCACGGTGCGATTGATGTTGCGGATACTTGATTCTATGCTCACCGGTTTTTGCTCTTCAATGGCTGGCAGGCTCTGTTTGATCAAGGCATTGTCCAAAGCCTTTTCAAGCCCATGGTCCTGAGTGCTGCTGTGATGGATGCTCACCCCTTTGGGCACGTCGGGACGATGTAAAATATTGGTCAGGTCAACACCCTTGGCTTTCCAATGTTCAACGGTTTCCTTGGTATCCAGCATGTCCACACGGCCGACCATATCTTCAAATTTTCTTACTCCCAGCTCTGCCATGATCTGGCGCACTTCCTCGGCAATAAAGGTAAAGAAATTAACCACATACTCCGGCTTACCGTCAAATTTCTTGCGTAGTTCAGGGTCCTGGGTCGCGACACCTACTGAGCATGTGTTGAGATGACATTTGCGCAGCATGATACAGCCCATGGTGATCAAGGCCGTGGTGGAAAACCCGAATTCATCAGCTCCGAGTAAAGCGGCTACGACCACATCCCGCCCGGTCTTTAATTGCCCGTCGGTCTGCACACGTATACGTCCACGTAGATCATTCATCACCAAAACCTGTTGGGTTTCCGCAATGCCCAATTCCATCGGCAGCCCTGCGTGTTTGATGGATGTTTGCGGAGAAGCGCCTGTGCCTCCCTCAAAACCGGAGATCAGCACATGGTCTGCCTTGCCTTTGGCAACACCCGCCGCGACAGTACCTACCCCGATCTCAGAAACCAGCTTGACCGAGATCATGGCCTGCGGATTGGAATTTTTCAGATCATGGATCAATTGGGCCAGATCTTCAATAGAATAAATATCATGATGTGGCGGCGGAGAGATCAAAAGGACACCCGGCGTGGTATAACGGGTGGCCGCGATCTCCTTGGACACCTTGTGTCCCGGAAGTTGACCGCCCTCTCCGGGCTTGGCCCCTTGGGCCATCTTGATCTGAAGTTGGTCCGCATTAACTAAATATTCGATCGTCACCCCGAAACGGCCTTGAGCCACCTGCTTGATACGGCTGCGACGCCAATCACCGTTAGGATCTTTTTTAAAACGCACCGCATCCTCACCGCCTTCACCGGTATTGGAAAAACCACCTAACCGGTTCATGGCAATGGCCAAGGTCTCATGCGCTTCCCGTGATATCGAACCATAGCTCATGGCGCCCGTGGCAAAACGTTTGACGATCTCGCTGGCAGGCTCAACCTCTTCGATAGGAATGGACGGCCTTGTTTTGAATTTTAAAAGCCCGCGGATATTGGCCAATTGACGGCTGTGCTCATTGACCGCCTTGGAATATTGTTTAAAGACCTGGAAATTACCCGAACGTGTCGCATGCTGCAAAAGAGCAATGGTCGTCGGATTTAACTGATGATACTCCGCTTCTTTACGCCAGGCATATTCACCGCCTTCTTCCAGCATCTTGTCCTGGCCAGGCCAACGGGGATATCCCTTATCATGGCGTATCAAAGCTTCCTGGGTCACTGTTTCAATATTGATCCCGCCAATGCGTGAGGGGGTTGCCGTAAAATACTTATCTATCAGTTCCTGTCCTAAGCCCACGGCCTCAAAGATCTGCGCCCCGCAATAGGACTGGATGGTCGAAATTCCCATTTTAGAAATGATCTTATACAAGCCCTTGTGGCAGGCCTTCAAGAAATTCTTCTCTGCATCCTTGAATGGAAGGGTCAGCTGAAATTTTTCATCCTTGAGCATCGCTTCAATGGTCTCAAAAGCCAGGTATGGATTAACGGCATTGGCCCCATATCCGATCAAAACGGCCAAGTGATGCAGTTCCCGCGCCTCACCTGTTTCAACGACCAGACTGACCTTCAAACGGGTCCCCTGGCGGATCAAATGATGATGCAGTCCGGCACAGGCCAGCAGTGACGGGATCGGGGCCCTTTGAGCCGCAATATCCCTGTCCGAAAGGATCAAAATACTATACCCTTTTTTAATAGCTTTATCGGCTTTGGCACACAACGCCTCAAACGCCTTCTCAAGGCCGGCAGTACCTCTCTTTTTCTCAAACACCATCGGTAATTTCAAAGCTTTTAACGAACCCTGACGGACGCGGCTGATCTTCTCTAATTCTTCATTGGTCAGCACCGGACGCTGTATCCATAAACGATGACAATGCTGCGGACCTTCCTCAAGCAAATTGCTCTCAGCGCCTAGCATCATATCTTCCCCCATGATGATCTCCTCACGGATGGCATCGATGGGAGGATTGGTCACTTGGGCGAATAATTGTTTAAAATATTCAAAAAGAAGTTTGGGCTTATCCGATAATACAGCTAAAGGCGTGTCTGCCCCCATGGAACCGGTAGCTTCTTCGCCCAAGATCATGGGATGCAAGATGATCTTCAGATCCTCGATCGTATAACCAAAGGCCCGCTGGCGTTCCAGCAGGGTCTTTTCATTAAGGCCAAGCACCTTCTTAGGAAGGGGCAGGGTACGAATGTCCACAATATTCTCTCTAAGCCACTTCTCATACGGCTGACGTTTGGCATAGGATTCTTTGACTTCTTTATCGTCGATGATACGGCCGTCCAAGGTATCCACCAAGAACATTTTGCCCGGCTGCAGACGCCCCTTGGTGACGACCTTCTCTTCAGCCACGGGCAACACTCCTGCCTCAGAGGCCATGATCACGATATCATCATTAGTGACCATATAACGCGACGGACGTAATCCGTTGCGGTCCAGAAGGGCGCCGACATAACGTCCGTCGGAAAAAGCAATGGCCGCGGGACCATCCCAAGGTTCCATCAAGCAGGAATGATATTCATAAAAAGCGCGCTTGGAACGTTCCATTTCCTGGTGATTGCTCCAGGCCTCGGGGATCATCATCATCATAGCGTGCGGCAATGTGCGGCCGCTCAAGACCAGCATCTCGAGCACATTATCAAAGGTCGCCGTGTCCGAACCATCCGGAACAACGATAGGCAATACTTTCTTTAGGTCCTCACCAAAAGCTTTAGAAACAAATTGTTTTTCCCGTGTCTGTATCCAGTTGAGATTGCCCCGCAAGGTATTGATCTCCCCGTTATGCGCAATATAACGATACGGGTGCGCTAGCGCCCAACTGGGGAAGGTATTGGTAGAATAACGCGAATGCACCAGGGCAATGGCTGAAACCATGGTCGGATCACTGAGGTCAGGGAAAAAACGGTCCACTTGCTCGCTCATCAACTGGCCCTTATAAACCAAGGTGTTGCTGTTCAGCGAACAAAAATAATAATAATTCCTCTGGGGCAAGGTTGAATGATAGACCTTGTTCCACAAACGTTTGCGGATCACGTATAATTTGCGGTCAAAGTTCTCTCGAGAAGTTTGAGGGCCACGGGCGATAAAAAGTTGTTTGAAAGCAGGCATCACCGAGCGGGCCACGCGGCCGATCTTGGTAGGCTCATGGGGGACCTCGCGCCAGCCGATAAGTTTCTGTCCTTCTTCGTGGATAATATGCTCGGTCCAAGCTTCGATGGTATTACGTTCATCCAGTGAAGTCGGCAGGAAAACCAACCCTGCTCCATAATCTCCAACGGCAGGTAGATCTAAATGGATACGAGCCAATTCTTTGCGGAAAAAAGCATCGGGCATCTGGATAAGGATGCCTGCCCCATCACCGGTCTCAGGATCACAACCGCAAGCTCCGCGATGGGCCAAATTTTCCAAGATCTCGACACCATGGCGGACCATATCATGGGATTTTTGTCCCTTGATATGGGCGATAAAACCCACCCCGCAGGAATCGTGTTCAAATGATGGATCGTATAAACCTTGTTTTGGCGGTAAGCCCATAGTTAGCTCGGTTCTATAATTATTACCAGTAAATACCTATATATATGAAGGGGATATTTTATTATTATTCGTCGAAAATTGCAAATTAAATTCCTCTTCTGCGAACAACACCCCTGGGTGTCCGGCTTGAGGGCCATGAAGCGCATTTACCACGGTGAATGCAAATAAAGCGCTGCCGCTAAAATATCTCTATAGGTCAAAAGCCCCCGCATGATCACCAGTCCCCCTAAAAGGATAGATACATTCATGCAGATCCATGGGTTTTGACGGCTCCATTGGCGCAGGTCAATACTTGCCAAAGAGAACATCAAAATGTCGGCGGGTGTTAGGTAGATCAAATAACGGCTAAAGAATCCCTGGTCTGAATTTTGCGTGTATATATCCTTCACCAACACCGCCAGAGCGCTGGCTATAAATAACAAAAAGACCGGTAAAAAGAAAATATTCCAGGACAATTTCCGGTACTTTTCTGGCAGCACCCATGCCGTTAATGCATAGATAATATAAATATACACCCGCTCAGGCATGACCACATCAAAAAGATTGAAAGGAAACGAGTATGTTTTGATCTTGTTCATCACATCAATGGAATAATAAAATAAAGTAATGCCTATGGGGAGAACCCCGACCAAAGCCAGCTGCTTTACATTTAACTTAGCCTTCCACCCTACCATCAAGGTCGCTATGGATATTTGGATCATACTGGTGGGGGTTGTGAGGCTAAGCAGGATATGTGTCAGGATCAGTTTCCCGACTATTTTTGTTTTGGGTGAAATAACGCTGCAGCATACCAATAATAATTGGATGGTGGTCAATAAGAACCATAACGAATACGGCCTGGCCTCAACCCAATAGAACCAAACCATGGGAGTCACCAAAGCAACGCACAAAGCATAAATAGCGGCGTAAAAAGAAAAAAACCGAGTAAAGAAATAAAAAATAAGCGCTAAGGCCAATGACATATAAAAATTCGAGGGGATCCGCAAGATGACCTGGGAGGGGACATCCCGGGTAGAATAAAAATATTGAGGAAAATAAACAGGCAGGCGGTATGAAAAAGCCTTACAAGCCCCTTTTTGAATGACATAAAAAAGAGGATTTTTGTTACCGTCGGGAAAAGTATGTGACAGGATGCCTTTCAAAGAATTCGCATCGATGGCCGTCTGTTGGGTATAAAGCTCATCGAGCCAAAGCACTTTATGCGCACTCAATGAAAATCCGATGATAAGCAATAGGGCAAAGATCCCGGCGGATAAGCATAAGCTTTTTAAATGATCAAAACGCATAGATCTCCGGATGAAATTTTTTCATGATCTCAGGTATTTCTTTTCTGTGCTCCGGCTGATTTAATAGGCCTACTAAAATGAAACACGACTGATACGCCTCTCTAAGGTGCCAGGAGATCTCCGTCATGGCCATTTTCTCATGGCCTTCTATTAAAGGCAGGTAGACCATGGGAGACGACAGTAAGCTTTTAAAACTGGCCAATGGGTCCACTTTTAAGGCCTTTTGCAATATATCAGAAGCCTCTTCATACCGGGCCTCATGGATATAAATCAGGCCTAGATCGTAATAATTCCAAAAGTAATCAGGGTAATTTTGAATAGCTATTTTAAAGAACTTGATCGCGTTGGCATCGTCATTTAAAGAATGGTAGCAATATCCTAATACACCAGCCGCGTCGCCGAGCCTGGGAAATATCTTTAGCAAATGCTCATCATAATCCGCATAATAGCGGACCTTATTTCTATTGATCGGCGCTTGATGGATGTTCAATTGCCAAAGATAATCGATCGGGTACGGTTTGAGATAATTCAAGGCAGACATGTTGGCCACCGTGAAGGTTTGAACGGTGTTCCGGCCGATGGTAAAAAAAACACTTAACAAAAAAATAGCAACGAGGACATTGACCGCTGGAATTAAGAATAGCTTTAAAGGTTTTTTTAATATCCCCATATGAAGAACTTGCCTTAAGAAAAAAAACGGTATTTAATGATCGGCCAGAACATTTCCAGTGCTGTTGACCATCTGATCTTTTTGCCGGCTTTGCACGTACGGGCCGTGTAATCAATGGCCACTTCCTTGATCGCGTATCCTCGATGGATGAGCTTCACTGTAAATTCAGTCTCAAAAGCAAAGTTCTTGGACTTAATGACCATCCCTTCAAAAGCCCGACGGGTAAAAACCTTATAGCAAGTGTTGATATCCGTCAATGAAATGCCATAAAGCAACCTGAAGGTCCTGTTAGAAATTTCATTGGCCCAACGGTTAACGGACTCCATGGCCTCGATATGGCCCAAAAAACGCGAACCATAAACCACTTCGCAGTCCCCGTTTAAAATTGGCGCTAAAAGTTTGCTGTATTGATGGGGCGAATATTCAAGGTCCGCGTCCTGGACCAAAAAAATGTCCCCGGTAGCTTTTTTAAAGCCGGTTAAAAGGGCCGCGGTCTTGCCCTGATTGTTTTGCTCGACAATGACTACGCCTGTTTGGCCTTGAAAACGTCTTAGGATGTCCCCTGTCCCGTCCTTGGAACCGTCGTTAACGATCACGATCTCACGGCTAAGTCCTTCGGGCAGGGAAGCTTCCTGGACCTTGAAAATGATCTCTTCAATGGTGGACTCTTCATTGTATACGGGGATCACGATGGATAATTTCATTCTTTATATCTATTGGTGATCGGCAGGCGCCAGTCTTTGCCGAATGCGCATGAAGTAATTTTAACGCCGGGCGGGGCCTGGCGTCTTTTATATTCATTCCTGTCCACTAATTGAATGATCCGAAGCACCAGCTTTTCATCCATCCCCGAAGCAATAATGTCCCCAGGAGAAGCATGTCCTTCGACATACGCCATTAATATCTTATCCAGATCTTCATACGATCCCAGCGTCTCTTCATCAGTTTGATCCATCCTTAACTCTGCTGACGGGGCTCTTAACAGTATGCTTTTGGGAATAACCGCGTGGCTGGAAACACTATTGCGATATCGTGCTAATTCATAGACCTTGGTCTTAAAGACATCCTTAATGACCGCATAGCCTCCGGACATATCTCCATAAAGCGTGCAATAACCTACGGCCATTTCACTTTTATTGCCGGTGGTCAGGATCAGTCCGCCAAACTTATTGGACATGGCCATTAAAATATTGCCCCTGATGCGTGCCTGAATATTTTCCTCAGCACTATCCGGGGGAAGATGGGCAAAATGCGGGGCCATCGTCTTTAAGTAAGCGGCAAAGACCCTTTTAATAGGGATCTCTTTAAATTCCATTTTTAAATTCTTGGCTAATATCTTTGCATCCTGACGGGTACCTTTGCTATTAAATCGACTGGGCATTGAAATGGCCATGACATTCTCAGGACCAAATGCATCACAGGCAATGCAGGCGACCAGGGCCGAATCAACCCCTCCGCTTAAGCCCAGCGCCACTTTCTTAAATCCGCTTTTGGCGGCATAATCGCGGGTCCCTAAAACCAGGGCCTTATAGATCTCCTCGCTGCTTTCTAGGATCGGGGCCATAGGATTGTTTTTTCGCGACAAGTCCACATTCAAAAGTGTTTCCTCAAACTGCACCCCTCGCGCCAAAAGGATCCCTTCGGGAGAAATGACCATGCTTCCCCCGTCGAAAACAAGCTCGTCCTGGCCTCCGACAGTATTGACATACACCAGATGTGTCCTGGTTTCCCTGGCGCGACGCACCAGAAGTTCCTGACGTTCCTTGATCTTGGCGGTCTGATAGGGGGATGAAGAAATGTTGATCAATACCTTGGCCCCTGCCTTGGCTTGCGCCTGGTATCCTGCTCCATCGATCCAGATATCTTCACAAATAGTGACCCCGATCTTGACATTCTTGATGGTAAAGACCCCTGAATTCTTTCCTAAAGAAAAATACCTCTTCTCATCAAAAACGCCATAATTGGGAAGTTCCTGTTTGTGATAAACCCCTTGCAATTTACCGTCGCTGATAACGGCTGCGGCATTATAGATCTTGCCCGTTGAATCACTGTCCACAAAGCCCAGGATAACATCTATCCCCCGGATCTTCTTGACCAGGGCATCCAACGCCTTGATATTATCGGCCACAAAATGTTTTTTTAAAAGAAGATCTTCCGGCGGATAACCGCAGAGCGCAAGTTCCGGGAACACCACGAGCTCAGCCCCTGCGTGTTGAGCTTGCTGGGTATACTCCAGGATCTTACGCGTATTACCCGCCAGATCCCCGACGGTAGGATTTATTTGAGCTAAAGATATACTTAACATTTTATTCCTATCATTGGCGCTGACGGCTAAATTTATTGGTTCGCAGCGACTTGTCATTTTTAGTCAAAAGTTTCTTGTTGTTTTGGGCATCCCGAGGCTTTTTAGCCGAGGGATGGCTGAACTTGTTTGAGCCTTAAAGTTCTATGGAACTTTAAGGCGAGTTGTTCAGACACCGGAACAACAGAAAAAATTTTGACGTTAAAAAAATGACCCAGGAGCAAGAAGCAATAAATTTAGCCGTTAGCGCCCCTATTCGTGTGCAACATTTAAAGGTCCATTAACTATTCTCAAAAAATTTTGATATAGCCTTTGCGCTTGAGCATCAAAGGTCTGTTTGTATTTCCAATAATCATCCTTCATGGCTTTGGCATGCTCCGGGCGTCCCGGCAGATCATTGGCACAATATTCATCACACCATTCCTTGATGCTTTTATCCGTAACCTCGACGTGAAATTGTAATCCATAGGCATTCTTCCCCACCTTTAAGGCCTGATGAGGGCATCCTGGTGCCTGAGCTAATAACTTGCCGTTGGTTGGGATCTGGAACATATCCCCATGCCAGTGATAGATAGGGTCTTCTTGGCGGAACCCTGAAAAAAGCGGATCTTTTTTCCCCTCATCCGTCAGCTCTATCTGATACCAACCGATCTCTTTAACAGGCGATTTGACAACCTTGGCCCCGGCGGCCTTGGCCAAAAGTTGTGAGCCTAAACAAATTCCCAGAAACGGGATCTCTGCTTTTAAAATCTTCTGGATAAATTCATTTTCCGGCTTGAGAAAAGGATACAGCTCTTCTTCATCAACATTCATAGGGCCGCCTAAAACGACCACGGCTTTAAAAATACTCAAGTTCTCAGGTATTGGCTCGCCAGCCCCCAGCTCTATAATTTTAAAAGGTTCTCCTTGGGACCTTAAAAAATCCCCTAAGGTCCCTGGTCCCTCAATGTCGATGTGTTTAACAATTAAAATCATAGAGATCCCTACGGCGCGCCGAGCAAGTAATAGGGGGTCTTATGTTTAATAATCAAAATCATACTCCAACTCCCCTCGGTCGTAAAAGGAATTATACTATAAAACAAAAGGGACGGATAAAATATCCGTCCCTTTTGCATTAAAAATAGCTGAAGTGATTACGTATTCATCAACAGCATTTCCGCGTAGCTTGGCAAAGGCCATAGATTGGCTGGGACTAACCCTTCCAGCTCATCAATGGACACACGCAACTTCGCCATGCCGCTAACGATCTTAGCTGCATCATGCTTGGCTAAAGCTGCTTCCAAGGCATCAACATTGCTCAGGGACAGCTCGATCAAAGCAGAGACTTCCTTGAGCAATTTTTTCTGCCCAGTGGTTTTACCAACGCTGCCGACGGATTTGATAGTGTCGGCCAATTGCTTTTGATATTCAATGCTTGCTGGGATCAACATTGTGCGGGCAATAGTGGCCGCGCAATCGCCTTCCAATACCTGAACGGTGGTATAGGCGTGTGCGTTGATCTCAAAACGGGAAGCTATTTCGACTTCACTCAAAACTCCATGCTTAACCAAGACCTGGATATTTTTCTTGGCCTTAATGGCTTCCAGAGCTTCCGGGGTCGTTTTCAGATTAGGCAACCCCCGCTTTTTGGCTTCTATCTGCCATTGAGGAGCATAATTATCCCCATTGTATATTACTCTTTTATGTTTCTTGATGATCTCCTGAAGGATTTTCTGCAAGCTGGCATTGAAATCCTTGCCTGCTTTTTTATCAGCTTCCAGTTGATCACAGATATCAGAAACAGCCTCAGCCACGATAGTGTTGAGGATCATGTTAGCGGCTGAAGGATTCTGACCGGAACCAACGGCGCGGAATTCAAACTTGGCACCCGTGAAGGCAAAGGGCGATGTCCTGTTACGGTCAGTCGTATCCTTAGCCAAGGTCGGTAAAGAATCAACGCCCACATGAATGGTGCCGCCTTCTTTGGAAGACTTGGGCCCCCCACCCTTTTCGATCTGCTCAATGATATCGGTCAGCTGGTCCCCTAAGAAAATGGACACGATCGCCGGAGGAGCTTCGTTAGCACCCAGGCGATGATCGTTACCGGCAGAGGCAACGCCCACACGTAAAAGATCAGCATAAGAATCAACCGCCTTGATGATCGCGCAAAGCAAGGTCAAGAATTTGGCATTCTCATGCGGGGTCTTTCCCGGATAAAGCCAATTTTTTCCGTCGGGACCGACCACGGACCAGTTATTATGTTTACCCGAACCATTGATGCCGGCAAAAGGTTTCTCGTGCAAAAGGCAGGCGAGCCCACGTTTGTCAGCGATCTGGCGCATGACTTCCATGACGATCATGTTATGATCAACACCCATATTGAGCTCTTCATAGATCGGAGCCATTTCATACTGGGCAGGAGCCACTTCATTATGACGGGTCTTGGAAGGAATGCCTAACCCCCATAAGGTGCGGTCCAGATCTTCCATAAAGCCCATGATACGCGGCTTGATGGCACCAAAATAATGATCTTCCTGCTGTTGATGCTTGGCTGGCTTGCTGCCAAACAAAGTGCGACCGGTTTCCACTAAATCCAAACGTGCTTGAAAATGGGCCTTGTCGATAAGAAAATATTCCTGCTCAGGGCCTAAAGTGCAATAAGCGCGTTTGCCCTTGGTATCAATACCAAAAAAATTGGCCAAACGGCAGATTTGCTTGCTTAAAGCAGACATAGAACGCAAAAGCGGCGTCTTTTTATCGAGAGCCTCGCCATGATAGCCGATATAGAATGTCGGGATGCATAAGGTGGTCGCTTCCGGACCTTCTTTAATAAAGGCCGGAGAGGACGGGTCCCAACCGGTATAACCGCGAGCTTCGAAGGTTGAACGCAAGCCGCCGGAAGGAAAAGATGATGCATCCGGCTCGCCTTGAATTAAATTCTTACCAGTGAAGTTTAAAACGATCCCACCCTTGTTGTCCCAATCGATAAAAGAATCATGTTTTTCTGCGGTAACGCCGGTTAATGGTTGGAACCAATGCGTATAATGGGTGGCTCCTTTGGAAAGGGCCCACTTTTTCATGGCCTCGGCCACTTCATCAGCAATAGAAGCGTCTAATTTACCGCCTTCTATGATCGTTTTTTCGATGGAAACATACGCTTTAGGAGAAAGGACTTCCTTCATTACCTTGAGACTAAATACATTTTCGCCAAAATGATCTGGCAAATGTTCGGTAAAAGAACCATTACAGCAGCTCTCTTCAGAACAAGCCTGAAGGACTTCTTCGCGAGCTTGACTCATACAACCCCCCCTTGCCCCGTTTTTGCGGCGGCTTGTTAATACGGTTAAACTTATTTCCTATACCCCAAAATACAAAATCCCCCCTGAAATAAACCTGACCCTGGTTTTCAAGGAGGACATCAATGCCCTCTTTAAATGTAGCAAAATATTACCTTCTAACTTCAACATTGTCAATATTTTTTGTGCGAGCTATAGATCTAAATTGATACATTTAAATAGACCCGGCCTTTCTACGGGGTATCCCCCCTACGGCAGAAAGGCCGGGTTATTTATTACCTCTATACTACTGGCTACCCAATAGCCTTGGAGCCCTCTTCACCCGTGCGGATGCGGATACATCTGGGAAGATCTACAACGAAGATCTTACCGTCTCCGATCTTGCCGGTACGGGCGCCTTTAATGACGGCCTTGATGGTCGGTTCAACGAAATCCTCGTTGACCGCGATCTCCAAGCGCACCTTGCGCAACAAATTACCTGTTTCCTTGACACCACGGTAATACTCGTCAACACCGATCTGACGACCGTGGCCTAAAACTTCGGATACTGTGATCAAATTCACATTCACAGCATAGAGCTCTTGCTTAATATCATCGAGCTTGTATGGCTGAACTATTGCAATGACTAATTTCATGTAAGAAACCTCCTTTGTCGGCTACTATTTTAGTCTAAGATTGTATAAGCACGCTCATGATGCTGGCTCAGATCGATACCAATGATCTCATCTTCTGCGCTTGCACGCATACCGATGGTCTTATCTATGACAAGGCAAATGATCCATGTCATGACAAACGAGAACACCGTGGTCAATACGCAGGCCTTGACCTGTATCATAAACTGACCAGGATTTCCGTCAAAAACACCGGATCCGTTGGGGTTGATCGCCTTGACAGCGAATAATCCTGTGGCTAAAGCGCCCCAAAGACCGCCTGTATAATGCACCCCAAAAACATCCAGCGTATCATCATAGCCCAATTTTGGCTTAACAAAGGCTATCATGCTAAAGCAGAACACGCTGACTAATAAACCGATCCATAATGAACCTCCGACATCGACGAAACCAGAAGCCGGTGTGATGGCGACTAACCCTGCCACAGCACCTGAGCTAGCACCAACTAAGGTCGGTTTGCCGGCAAAGATCCATTC
>Ga0302140_10002090_pt1 | contig 26023 bp, 28 predicted proteins | sample I_Bog_E1_1_FD_202095 | JGI IMG/M metagenome (GOLD analysis project Ga0302140, IMG submission 202095) | Peat permafrost microbial communities from Stordalen Mire near Abisko, Sweden - I_Bog_E1_1 | ecosystem: Environmental > Terrestrial > Soil > Wetlands > Peat | place: Sweden: Abisko, Stordalen... | reverse complement strand
GAAATACGATTTCCGGTATCAGCTTTCGTTTGGCGAAGATGTGTTTGGCGGGCCACGATGGCGCGACCTTGTTGGCGCCGAAAAGGCGGATGAGTATTTCCGGGCGAAGACTGTTCCAGTGATGCTCGATCCGCAAGGCTTGCCTGTCAAGCGCAACTTTGTGCATGTAGAAGATCTGATTGCGGCGATACTGGGGGCGATCGATCATCCCAAGGCACATCAACAAACGTTCAACATCTGCATGGATGAGCCAGTGGATTATGGCGAACTTGCCGCGTATTTGGCAAAGTCCCGCGGTTTGCCTTCAGTGCCGGTGCCTACCCCCTATCATTCGAACTGGCTGGACAATGCGAAGGCCAAGTTTCTGCTGGGCTGGCGACCAATCTACGATCTGAAGAAAATGACGGATGCCGCGTGGGAGTACCGGCGAAGTGAGGACGATCCGCGAATTGTCTGGTATCCCGGTTGAGTGAAGTAATCGTGTAGAGTTACCCGGAGCGGGTTGGAGTATGGAGTGTCGGGCAGTCAATTGATTGCCCGAATCAAAGAAGGACGTTTTCCTTCAAGGGTCAGCCTCATGCTGTCCAGCCTGAGTGGATTCTTTGGGAATGGCCTTATGCTGGAGCCGCAGCTACGGCAGGCTCGCGCTGCGCAATGGCTGCAATCTGATGGAGCATCCCTATGAAGATTCAGTAATGGATCGGGTATAGCGCGTACCAATAAAGAAGCCCGCCGAGTCCGGCTGGATCGAATATTGCCGTTTGCCGAATCACCGAGCCATCGTTGGTTGGTTCAACTTCGAACTGAAGCCACGCACCACCCGGCACTTTCATTTCCGCCACTAGGTTGAACCTGCGGTCCGGTTCAACACTCTCGACGCGATAGAAATCCAGAGCACCGCCAGCTACCAGCGCGTGAGGATCACGGCGACCCCGGCGGAGTACCGCTGAAGGTGCTCTGCGACAAGCTCTCGCATACACGGTTTGAGCCTTCCGGCTGGACTGGAAACGCGGAGATCGGTTACGCAAAGTCCATCATGGACTACCCTTTTCGCTGGATGGAGCTTCGGTTCCTGGCCGGAAAACAACACTCGCTATTCGGCCAAGGGGATGGCGAGACTAGCGCTGGTGAAGAACAGCCACCCGGCCCGATCGACGGCGCCAATTTCTCGATGACATAAGCGATGCTCCGCTTTGTGTGGCGTGTGGCGGCCTGATGAAACCCGGCGGAACCTGCTATATGTGCCTCAACTGTGGTCAAACCAGCGGATGCTCATGAATGTCTGGGTTGCAACTGACCTCGACAAGATCAGACCATGAAGATCCGATGAAACGGCAGTGCTGGAAACGCGCCTCGGGCTGTTGCATCAACCGAGATCATCCGCAGACGGATCAGCGGACGCTGGCCGACTTGCACTAAGACTTCTCGGTAGTTGTCGTGTCTCAGTGAGTGCATTGCGAGAATGCACTCACCGAGATCCGCCAATTTCAGATGTGTTAAAGCCCGGGGCTCGCGTCCATCTCGGAGGCCCGCGCCAGTGCTTGCGTGTCGATATACTCCCGCATGTTTGTCAGTTTGCCATTCCGAACGGTGATGTCGAACGCCCAATGGTCCTCAAACGCCTTATTCGTGGCTTTGATTTTCCCCGTAGCGACGCCGATGACCAGAACCCGGTCTCCCTGCGCCACGAATTCGGGGGGCCCCGGGTATGTCGTTTCCACCTCTTCTGACGCCTTCTGAAGCACGTCCGCTATTCCCGCGTGCCCGCGGTGCGTGCCGGCCAGGGGCCAGTCCTCGCCCGGAACGATCCACTCAATATCTTCGGCAACCAACGCCAGCACACGTTGCTTTTCGCCGCTGCCTATTGCGGCAAAGGAATCCTTCACAACCTGGACATTCTTTTCGATGCTCATCGAAATCTCTCCATTTCCCTTACATCGGATCGTGTAAGTTTCAGCGCGACAGCTCTCACACCACCGCTCTTTTTTCGATTTCTCTCACAACTTGATCTGCGCTCTCTGCATTAGACCTGCGCCATTCCTCCATCGACGGCGAGATCCACGCCGGTGATGTAAGAACTTTCATCAGAGGCGAGGAACACGACTGCTGCCGCGACTTCCTCTGGCTTGCCCCTGCGACCCATTGGGATCTGCGTGGTAAACTGGGCGGCCGCTTGCTTGGCCTGTTCAGCGGTAAGGCCCGTTGTCGTCTCTAAGGCCGGGGTATCGATTGGTCCGGGGCTCATCGAATTCACGCGGATCTTGCGGTCTTTCAGCTCCATCGTCCAGGTGCGCGCGAAGTTGCGCACAGCCGCCTTACTCGCGGCGTAGGCGCTAAACCCTGGCAGCCCCAACACGTTCGAGACCGAAGAGGTCAGGATAATCGAGCCCCCGTCTTTGAAGAGGGGAAGGGCCTTCTGCACCGTAAAGAACAACCCTTTCACGTTCACGTCGAAGGTCTGGTCAAAATGGGCCTCAGTAGCCAGCGCGAGCGGTGCGATTGTCCCGGCACCCGCGTTCGCGAAGAGAATATCGATGTGACCATGTTTCTCTTTCACAACGGCACAGAGCCGGTCCAGATCTTCCAAGCGCGACACGTCGCCCACGACCGTCGTAACGTTTCTCCCGATGAAGGCTGCGGCCTCCTTCAGCTCTTTCTCTCGTCGCCCGGTGATCACGACGTACGCACCTTCTTCCACGAAGCGCTTGGCTGTGGCCAAGCCAATCCCGCTGCTTCCACCTGTGATAACCGCAGTTTTGCCCGCCAATTTTTGTCCAAGATTATTACTCATATGTTTTCTCCCTGTTGTTTTTCGTTGGTCTTTCTGACGAATTTACGGCGAGGCGTTGTGCGTCAGATTTGCGCCAGGCCGCCGTCGACGGCGAGCTCGCTGGCAGTCATAAAGCTGCTGTCGTCCGACGCGAGAAAGGCCGCTGCCGCCCCGATCTCTGCCGGATCGGCCATACGCTGGAGCGGAGTCATCGAGGCGTAGACTTTCTGGCCATCCTCGCCTAGCGCTGCCTTCGCGAGTTCGGTCGCCGTCGGCCCGGGCGACAGCACGTTTACCCGGATGCCGGTGCCCTTCAGGTCCTCCGCAAAGGTCCGCGCGAGGTTGCGCACTGCCGCCTTGCTCGCGCTGTAGACGCTCATTGTCGGGGCGCCCGTGGTGCCGGCGCTAGAGCCCGTCAGAATGATCGAACCGCCCTTGCCCATTAGCGGCAGCGCCTTCTGGACCGTAAAGATAGTACCCTTCACATTGGTGTCGAAGGTTTCGTCAATGTGCTCGGCGGTGATCTTGCCGAGCGGAAGCGGGCTTCCCGCCCCGGCATTGGCGAAGACGATGTCAAGGGTTCCGCGTTCGGCCTTCACCGCCGCGTAGAGTCGGTCGAGGTCGGCCAGATCGGAGACCGAGCCCTTCACCCCGCGGGCATTGGGCCCGAGATCGGTCACAGCGGCGTCGAGCGCTTCCTGCCTGCGGCCGAAGATAAAGACGAAGGCGCCCTCCTCGATGAAGCGCTTTGCTGCGGCGAGGCCGATGCCGGTAGCCCCACCCGTGATGACTGCAACCTTACCTTGAAGCTTTCCCATATGTACTCCCTTCGGAATGTGTAAAGCATTCGGTACACTAAGGTAGATTCTTTGGCGGCGGACGAAAACTGCTCAGGAGTCCAATATTTTTGTCCATTCGTCCAGAAGAATGGCTCAACTGAGCTGTTTTGCGCTATTTTGTTGGAGCTCGGGACGCGCGGCTCGAGGAAATGGAGTGTAGGAGTTGTGACGCTGGAAGGAAGGGAGAATGTCCGTCATGGTTGAGGCCTCTTCCACCTGAAGCTTCGCTTGTCCGACAAGCGAAGCTGCGCAGTTTCGTACAGTCCTCACCGAATACTTTGGCTTTCGAGAGCAGGGGAGGCTCAGTTGGACCCGATAACAGATATCTTCAAGACGATGCACGTAATCGCTTTCGGTCTGCACAGGCTCGAAGCCGCAGCCCCGTGGGGCGCAAGACAGGAGCAGCAGACCGAAGAAAAAGTCACGCCTTCCGACAAAAAGACTTCACCCACAGATTTGGCGCACTTCGCCATGCTGTCGCGCGGCAACTGCTGGCTGAGTGTGCAAGGGATTCCGGAGCCGATTCCCCTCACGGGTGGTGATTGCTTTTTGCTGGCCCGGGGGACTTCGATTGTTTTGCGCGACAGCCCGCGGACACGCCCAAAGTCAACCTTCCGCGAGATCGGCGCCAATGCCAACAACAATGTCGCTCATTACGGAGGTGGTGGTGCACCGACGACTATCGTCTGTGGGTCCTTGAGTTTCGATCGCGCCAGCCTGAAGCCGATCACTCAGTTATTGCCGAGCTTCATTCTGATGAAGGCCGATGAAGCACGCACGCTTGCTCTTCACAACACAGTGCAGGCGCTTGCTTCGGAAATGGCAGAACAGGCGCCGGGATCTGAAGTCGTCGCGACTCGGCTGGCCGAGGTCCTATTTATCCAGATACTCCGGGCGCATATCGTGTCGGGACCGGAACGCAACAACGGATGGCTTCGCGCTGTTTTCGATCCTCAAATGGGCACTGCCCTGAGTGCCATTCACGACAGAGTGAAGACGCCTTGGACAGTCGAATCCCTGGCCGAAGCGGCGGGCATGTCTCGCTCCGCGTTCGCAGCGCGATTTAAAGAGCTACTCGGACAAACACCACTGGAATATGTAACCCAGTGGCGGATGCAGAAGGCGATGCAGTTACTCGAACAGCGTGACAAAAAGCTCATAGACGTTGCTCGGTCGGTCGGTTACGAGTCCGACGCCTCGTTCAGTAAGGCGTTCAAGCGAGTTGTCGGGACCAACCCTGGTGAATACCTCAAACGTGGTATCTGAAACCAAGATCATACCAGAATGGCGGAAGATTTTTTGAAGCGGAGGATTCTGACTTTGGCGGCGGGGCCTAGGTGCATTTTAGCAATTACTGTAGACTGTTTATGCCGTGATTGAACCATGCCTTCGCGTTGTCTGGCGTGATCAGCCGGATGGCTTCGGTGATGGCTTTTTCCAGCGCTTCTTTGGTTCTTGCCTTGGCCGCGCGAAGGATTTGTTTGAGCTTGGACCATGCTTTCTCTATTGGGTTCAGATCGGGCGAATAGGGCGGCAGGTAGAGTACTTCCGCCCCTGCTTCCTCGATCAATCGCCGCACGCCCTTGATCTTGTGGGAACTCAAGTTATCCATCACCACTACATCGCCGGGCTTGAGCGCTGGACACAGGATTTGCTCAACGTAGGCCAGAAAGATGTCGCCATCGGTGGCCTCTTCGATGGTCATCGATGCAATGATTCCGTGCAGGCTCATCGCGCCCAGAATGGTCATGATTTTCCAGTGCCCGCCGGGCGTTGTTTCACAAATGCGCCCACCTCCAGAGCTTCGCGCATAGAGCCGCGTCATCGAGGTAGTGACCCCGCTTTCGTCCAGGAAAATCAGGTGTTGCGGCGAGATCGTCGCGATCCGAGCGATAAAGTCCTGGCGCTGTTTACGATTGGCTTCGGTATCTCGCTCGGTGGCGTGTAGCGACTTTTTTTAAGCCGCAGACCCAGTTTTCTGAGCAGCTTCCAGACCTGGGGCAAGCTGAGCGAAACACCCGCCTCGCCGAGTAACTTCTGCTGCACTTCGGCCAGCGTCAGATCGGGCTGCTGAACAAGCCAGATCCTCACCTGTTGTTGCGCCCTAATTCCGGCGTGCGGTTTACGCCCTGGCCTGTGAGGCAAACGTTCGGCCTGACCGGTGCGGTTGCGCGCGGCGGAAATCTTCTTCGCCCAGCCCACGCTCACCAGAAAACGGCTGGCCAGTTCCTCCGACGTTCCCTCACCTTGATCGTAAGCCAAGAGCAACTTACGGCGCAGATCATCCCCAAGGGGTTTACCCAAATCTGTGTTCGTCGCAGAGTCTCGCCAAAGACAGTCTACACTATTTACTAAAATGCTCTAGGTGCCACGGAAGTGTGTTCTTCCAATGAAATGGGTGCCCTAGGTGCCTCGCATTTGGGAACGGGAGACCACGGACCCAAAACTGACCGAAGCCGACCACGATCAGTCCCGGTAAGCGCCGATGTCGCCGGGTGAAATTCTGCATTCGCCCTAAATCGCGAGCCACGCGTTGACCGCCAATCCGATGATTGGCCACCTTGGCTGGCACATCGCCCTGTAGACACGTCGCCAAGAATACGCTCAGACCACTTCCGTATTTGGTCCGCAACGTGGGGCCAAAACGCGGGGCTGCATCTCACCTGCACCCCGGTCGCTCCAAATTCCATGTACAACCCAAAACCGCCCAGGAGATATTGATTTATGAGCAGCCTAAAAGTGGAGGCCCTGCATCGCGAGTTCTTCTACAACGGAACGCGCATCCCCGATCCCGCACCCAACTTGACCGTCGAGCAAGTGAGAGAATTACTGTCCCACCCCGAAATTGCGACGGCGACATTGGCGGGTCCGGAGGATGCCGGAGGCGCCCTTCGCTACACGTTTAGCCGGGCACTTGGCAGCAAGGGCTGATCCTGAGACTCCAAGCAGCGTCCCGCTGCGATCTTCTCCCGCGCTCCTGTTCGGCGCCTGCTTTGCAAGGGAGTTGGTGGCTAGACGTTCGTCGTCGTCGAGACCTGCGAGTGTCGCATCATGCCCTGAACGCCATTGACATGACCTTCTGCCAGGGTTGCCTGGGTGCGCCAGATGACTTGGAACGTCAGCTTCGGCAGCGCGTGTCGCCACCATCACGATCAACCCGGAAGTGATCACAATTGCTGCTCGCGCCATTGGGATCTTGTCTGGCCTTCAATGCGGTGCAGGATCTGAAGACCCGCAGTCTCACGGAGACATCGTGGAGGTCACCGTGACCGCCGAGAAGTTGAAACACCCTGCCCGCGTTGGCAAATTTCGTATGCATGTTGTGTGCCTCGTCTCTCTCAGGGAAGAACAGACGCAGGGGCTCATGCGCTCAGTGCACCACTGCCTGGTTCACCACACAGTATCGGCGCCGCCGGACATCAAAATCGAGTTGGCTGTGGCCGAACCTGCCATGACCCACAACTGACATCCCGCACAGATTCTGGTCGGGTGGAAAACAGCGCTCGCGCATATTGGCGCGTGTCAGTGTTTTAATCAACGAATGGCGAGCCTCGAAAATTTCCGCCTAGTGGTCTTCCGGGCAGTTGCGGAACAGCTCAGCTTCCGCAAAGCTGCTGAAGAACTGTATCTCACTCAGCCCGCTGTGAGCCTCCAGATCAAGGCGCTGGAGGAAGATATTGGCGTTGCACTGTTTGACCGATCCGGCGCCCACATCACGACGACACCAGCCGGGCGATTACTCCTTGAATACGCAGTCCAGGTGAATGCGCTCCTCGTCCAGGCTGAACACGAGATCGCTGCCTTGAGCGGAGAGCATTCTGGACAACTGCCACTGGGCGCCTCTACAACCATTGCACAGTATGTGTTGCCTCGGCTCCTGGGAGAGTTTTGCCGAGAGCATCCCCGTGTTCACCTCACTCTGATCAGCGGCAACACGGAACACATTGTGGAGGCCGTGGAGCACCAGAGAATCGCGCTGGGGTTCATCGAGGGCCCGGCCCGCAGCCGGGAAGTCAAAACAGAGCCATTTTTTGAGGATGAACTGGTGCTTATCGCGTCCACCGCTCATGAGTGGGCCGAGCGCGCCTCGGTCTGCTGCTCTGAAATCTCCTCAATTCCACTGCTAATGCGGGAGCGCGGATCGGGCACGCGGCATGTGATTGAATTGGCGCTGGGGCGGCAGGGGGTCAAGCGGAATTCGTTGCACATCGTGATGGAACTTGATTCGACCGAAGCAATCAAATCCGCCGTAGAAGCTGGGCTGGGGGTCGGATTTGTGTCGCGCTGGGCAATTGCCAAGGACCTGAGGATCGGTAACAGCTTCAAGATTGTCGAGGTGGATGGATTGAGTATCAAGCGCCAGTTCCTGGCTGCTTACGCATCCGGCCCAGAGCCGCAAGGGCTGGCCCTTGAATTCCGCAGGTTTCTTATTGCGCGCGCAAGCATGCGAAGAGCTTTGGCCAGAGCCAGACGACCATGACTTGCGAGGCTCATAAGATTGGCAAATAGGCCATGATTACTTCTGCTTGGACGGCGACGCGTTATTCAGGAACACTGGATGTGTGACTAAGAACGTATTCTTCATCGGCTTGATTATTGCGGCAAGCGGCCTGGTGTCACCACCAATTGCTTTGGCCGGCGGTCTCATCTACGGATTCAGTTTCGTTCATCCCTTTCAGCTGGAAGCAAAGCAGCTATCGAAGTTGCTTTTGCAGGCTTCGGTGGTGGGGCTCGGATTCGGAATGGATCTGCAGCAGATTATGCAAGCGGGCCGCTCAGGCTTTATCTATACCGCAGGCAGCATCAGCATCGCTTTGCTCTTGGGTTGGGGACTGGGAAGATTACTGCGCGTGCGGCAACGAATCTCGTATCTCATCTCCGCGGGCACGGCTATTTGCGGCGGCAGCGCAATTGCCGCAATAGCCCCAATCACCAGTGCGAGCCAGGAAGAGATTGCCGTCTCGCTCGGAACGGTCTTCGTGCTGAACTCGGTCGCCTTGCTGACGTTTCCCGTAATCGGAACAGTGCTGCACATGACGCAAACTCAGTTTGGCCTGTGGTCGGCGCTGGCGATTCATGACATAAGTTCCGTCGTAGGCGCAACAGCAAAGTACGGAGCGTTGGCTCTTGCGGTCGGCACGACCGTCAAGCTGGCCCGTGCGCTATGGATCGTGCCGCTTTCGGTTGGAACCGCGTTGGCAAACAAGAGCAAGGCACGTATCCAATGGCCATGGTTTATTCTCTTCTTCTGCCTGGCGGCGGTAGCCAATACCTATGTTCCCATCTTCAAGCCCGCGTATTCGGTGCTGAAGCATCTTGGCGTTGTAGGCCTGACAGTCACGCTCTACCTGATTGGAACAGGGCTCTCCATGAGGACCCTCCGCGAAGTTGGCGTTCGACCGTTCCTTCAGGGTGTCCTGCTCTGGCTCTTCGTCGCGGCTGGATCGCTTTCCCTTATCCTCGGCGGGTGGATTCACCTTTAGGGCTACCAGGTTCGGAGCACCCATAGGAATTGGTGCGGCAAAGGCTTGTGTACTCATCGTGCCCCGTCCAATTATGTACCTTCTCAACGACAGTTCGTGACAGTCCGCACGGCATAACTGAATTCGCCAGTTCTTGTTCTGAATGGGAAAGACATACGATGGTTAAGCAACCTTCTTGTGTCGTTCTGCTATCACAGGGCATGAGGTTTCTCACCCCGCTACGGAAGTTTGCTGCGAAAACTACTGCCCGCAGGCCTGAGACGTTGAGGTCGATGGCGAGGAAGAACTGCTGCTGTTGATTATGGCGACTGGCAATGTTTGTGATGCTTGGGTAGTCGGCGTAGTATTCAAGCCCCCTGTAATCTTCTTGGTGAAGTCGTAGCTGGGCGAAAAGCTCAGCCCAGGTTGACGTTGGAGCCGTGCCAGGTGCGCTCGAGAGCGAGCCCTCTTCCACGAAGCCGTCCACGTCGGGAGGAATCCATTGACCATGCCAGTGGACGATCTCCGCGCGATCCAGCCGGTTGACGATCTAGAAGGCCACTGGTTTGCCTTTGGTGAGGCGGAGGAGTTTTCCAGGATTTTAGCCACTGCAGGCAGTGGTGCGAATCTTCTCCTTCGATGCAAGCTCCCACTCAACCTTCGCGATCTCGATGCTGTAGTCCGGACTCTCGATGTTCCTAGCCGCAATTGGTGGAGCAGATGTTCCGGTCTGTGTCCACGAAAGGAAAGGCTGCGCTTCTCTTGAAACGATGGCTAAGGGCTGTAAGGGGGGCACTGCGCAGGAACTGAAGGCGGCTAAGAGGAAGACCGCCCCTGAATGCCCTCGCGCTCTACATCTTCATAGCTTCCTTATGATCGACGCCAGCAAAGTCTCCGGACCGGTTTCACTGAGTCTGGAATACAGCACATGCCCGGGTTTCACATGTCCTCCTCAGAATTGGAAATAGCCGCGTAAAGAGCGTGAAACAGATCATTGGGATCCAAAGGCTTGTAGAGAAGAACTGTAGCACCTTCAGACAGCGCTCTTTGTCTCGTTTGCTCGTCGCGGTTCCCGGTGATCATGATCACCGGTAACTTGGGATACTCGCGTTTGATTCGGATCTGCAATTCAAGACCTTGCATTCCTGGCATGCGAACGTCGGTGATGACACAGCTTGCTTCGGCGAGGGAACCGGATTCCAAGAGGTCTTCGGCCGACGCGAAAGCCCTTGAGATGAATTTGGCAGATTTCAACAGGCTTTCGAGAGCTTCTCGGACCTGAAGATCATCATCAACGACAATCACCATGTGTATTCCAGAGCGACTCAAATACAATCAACCACGCAGTTCTCACTTTAGTTATCGTGTAAGGAGATGTCCATTATGTTTTCGTATGGGCATAGCCGGATTTAGGCGACGCCGAGCTTGCCGGCCATTCTCACCAGATCTGGCAATGACGGTGCTGCCATTTTCCGCATGATCTGCGCTCGATGAACCTGAACGGTGATCTCGGCAATTCCAAGTTTAGCGGCGGTGTGTTTATTCGTGAGGCCTGCCACGATCAATGGCAAAACCTCACGCTCCCGAGGCGACAATCGCGTATAGCATTTCCGAAGCTCAGCGCCTTCCGCCCTTTTCCGCCTTGCCTTCCGGTCTTGGGTGATAGCGGTGTCGATGGCCGCCAGCAATTCAAGATCGCTGAACGGTTTGGGTAAAAACTCGATTGCGCCTGCCTTCATCGCTCGCACCGACGTTGGGATATCGCCGTGGCCGCTAATGAAGATGATTGGCGGCCCATCGGCCTCTGCGAGTTTCCGCTGTAGATCCAAGCCGCTGATATCCGGTAACTTCAGGTCCAGGACCAGGCAGGTTGGTGAGTCGGGCGCCTTCGCCTTCAGGAATTCCGCAGCTGATGCAAACGTCCTGACGTGCAGTCCAGCCGAGTGCAAAAGACTGGAGACGGCCTCCCGGATGCTACGATCGTCATCGACCACAAAAACGATTGGCCGCGAGGAATCCACTGCGGCGCTGGCACGTGACTCCAAGCCGGGACCGCTAAAGCGACTTGATTTTGAATTATCCGCCATTTGTGCAAGACCTGAAGGGCAGAGAATCAGTCGGCCAACCGACCTTCCAGACAGACGAAAGGTTGGATTATAAATTATCATGCTGCCACATGGATTGTACCTTCGGCTTCGAAGTTGTTGCCACTCCATGGACGGATCGAAAGGTCGGGACAATGCGGCATTTGGACGGCACTTCGATGACATCAGATGATCCAACGGTCTTTGTTGTGGAGGACGAAAGCGCTGTTCGCGAAGCGCTGGACAGCTTTTTGCGTTCTGCTGGATTTCGTGTGAAGCTCTTTAGTTCAGCATATGAATTCCTTCTGGCGCGAAGGCGGAGCGACAATGGCTGCCTGATCCTGGATGTGAGACTGCCCGGAGTGAGCGGCTTGGATTTACAGCAGGAGCTCGTCAAGGCAAATATCGATATCCCGACGATTTTTATTACCGGCCACGGTGATATCCGCATGTCCGTGCAGGCCATCAAGGCCGGGGCGGTGGAATTCCTCACCAAACCCATCGATCATCTGGAACTGCTGAGCGCGGTTCAGCGATCGATGGAAAAGACTCGGACCGGACTCAAAGAAAGAACCGAGTTGGCGAGTCTTCGCGGGCGGTTCGATTCCTTGACGCCACGGGAGCGCCAAGTTATGCACTTGGTGGTGACCGGGCTATTGAACAAGCAAATCGCGGCGGACGTTGGAATCAGCGAGATAACTGTGAAGATCCATCGCGGAAACGCCATGAGCAAGATGGAAGCCAGGTCCTTGGCCGAGTTGGTGAGGATGGCTGAACGGCTGGCAACTCCGGCGAGATAGACCAATCTCCCAGCCGGGACTACGAATCTTACGCTGCATGAGAGGCCACCATGCAGTTTGAACCCGCGTCAACTCCGGCAGAGGATCCAAAGAGATCGGCAGCCCAACCGCGGCCCGCACACTCGCCCCAGTTAAAGGTCTTCCATCCGGAGCCATCGAGACACGTCTCCTGAGCATGAGCCTAATCGCATTGATGCATGAATACTTGGCGTCTCTTCCCGCATCATATTAGCGGATTGATTTTTGAAGTTCTGGAGGACCAATGATCGCTGTTACAGGAATCACTGGCAAAATCGGCAGCCAACTAGCCCGCACCCTCTTGGCAGCAAACAAGCCCGTTCGCGCAGTAGTCCGCAATCTTCTCAAGGGCCGAGCCTGGGAGATGGAAGGTTGCGAAGTCGCTCAGGCTGACATCAATGACTCCGCCGCCCTGGCCGCTGCCTTCCAGAGGGCGGAAGCCGTCTTCATTCTCGTCCCGCCCAACTTCGACCCGCTACCCGGCTTTCCCGAAGCCCACGCCACTGCCGAGATCCTGAAATCCGCGCTCACTGCATCGCACCCTGGCAGGGTTGTATACCTCTCGACCATTGGCGCCCAAGCCGCCCAATCCAACCTGCTCACCCAACACACCATCATTGAGAAGGCCCTGGGCCAACTGCCCATCCCCATCACCTTTTTGCGCCCGGCCTGGTTTATGGAAAACTCCGCCTGGGATGTTGCACCAGCCCGCGACACAGGCATCATTCCCGGCTTTCTCCAACCCTTCGACAAGCGCGTCCCCATGGTAGCCACCGCGGACATCGCTGAAATCGCCGCCGAGCTTCTTCAGGAGGAATGGGTTGGCCACCGGGTCGTTGAACTCGAAGGCCCCTCCCGCGTCACCCCAAATGAGATCGCTGCCACGTTCTCTGATTTGCTGGGTCATGCCGTCAGGATGGAAGCAATCCCGCGCGACACCTGGCAGGCCCTATTCGAATCTCAAGGCATGAAAAACCCCACACCGCGCATTGGGATGCTCGATGGCTTTAACGAAGGCTGGATCGAATTCGAGGGCGGAGAAACCGGCTCTCGCAAGGGCAAGGAAACACTGCAGGCCGTCCTGAAGACTCTCACCGGGCTGCTTTAGAAACTGGTTGAAACGGAGGCTTTCTGGCACTGAAGGTTCGCGGGGATCGTTCATCCATCATGCGTGCCAGAGGCGAACAGCCGCATCGAATATGAGTATGTATGCTAACTCGCCAATCTTAAGCGAAGTAGAGTCGATGCTAAGGGGCATAGGCCAGCCCGGAGTCTTCGCCGGAGGCGCAGGAGATTATTCTTTCAATGTGTCCGGCTTCGATCAACTGGGCCAACGCCGATTAAGTGTTGTGAAACCCCATCGAGTTATCCTTGATGCGGAGTCTCATCGATCCCCCTCATTTGTTCCCGATTCAACTATTCAGTATCGAATGCGTCAAGGGCACGGACCGAGTAAACAAGCGCGGCGCCCGCATTGATGCTGATCGCGGTGGCGAGAGCTTCTGCGACCTCTTCCCTGGTCGCGCCATTCTTTCGCGCGGCAGCGCCGTGAACGGCAATGCAGCCATCGCATCGCAAGCTGATTGCGGCTCCCAGAGCAATCAGTTCGCGGGTCTTTGCATCGATGTGACCGGTCCTTTGAGAAGTGCCGCTTAGTGTCACATACCCCCTGACAATATCAGGGCTAAGTTTGGCGAGACTCGACACCCCATCGGCGAGTTGTTTGCGATAAGTATTCCAGTCGTGCATGTGCATCGAGCTTCCTCCGTCGTAAACGATATGTTTCTGTTTCGGTGCGCTCATTCTCTAAAGGCCAAGTTCAGAGAGCCCCGGATGATCGTCGGGCCTTCGTCCCAGCGGCCAGTGGTACTTCCGATCGGACTCCTTGATCGGTGAGTCGTTGATGCAGGCATAGCGATGATGCATGATGCCGTCCGCATCGAACTCCCAGTTTTCATTCCCGTAGGAGCGATACCAATTACCGGAGTCGTCATGCCATTCGTACGCGAAGCGCACTGCGATGCGGTCAGAATCAAAAGCCCAGAGCTCCTTGATCAACCGATAGTCCAATTCGCGCTGCCACTTCCTCGTCAGGAATTTGACGATCTCTTCGCGTCCAGTCGCGAACTCTGCGCGATTGCGCCAGCGGCTGTCTATCGTATATGCCAGAGCAACCATCTTCGGATCTCGCGAGTTCCAACCGTCTTCTGCTTTCCGAACTTTCTGCTCGGCTATCTCGCGGGTGAATGGGGGTACCAGATTCAGGATCTGCTGCGCACACATGACTTTGCCCCTTCTCTGCTTGTAACGTTGACTCAAGAACATACCTCGGATGCTAGCGCGGATTCACAAGGGCGCCAATTATGTGTTGGTATTAGGTGCCATCAAGCATGCTCGCTGCGCCCAGTCGGGGCCTATTCACGTCACACTGAATTGTGTTCCCTGCACCGCCCCCTCCCGTGCATCTCTCCAAAGGTCGATCTCTCCGTCTTGTGCATAGCGATCAATCTCAATCAGCTCTGAATCGGTAAACTGCAGCTTGTTCACTGCGTCAAGCGAGTTATCTAGCTGCTCCACATTGCGCGCTCCGATCAGCGCCGAAGTGATCCTCTGGTCGCGCAGCACCCACGCGATCGCCATCTGCGCCAGCGACTGCCCGCGCCCCCTCGCAATCTCATTCAGAGCCCGTACTCGCTCAAGGTTCCCATCGCTCAAAAACTCCTCGTTAAACCACACACCTACCTTGACACGCGAATTAGCAGGTACCCCACTCAGGTACTTGTTGGTCAGCAGTCCCTGGGCCAGCGGAGAGAATGCAATGCAGCCCACGCCCAGTTCCTCCAGCGTGCCGAGGAGTTCTTTCTCCACCCAGCGGTTTAGCATTGAGTAGGACGGCTGATGAATCAACAGCGGTACGCCGTCGCTCTTCAGAATCTGGGCTGCTTCACGCGTCCGCCCCGGACTGTACGACGAAATGCCTACATACAGAGCCTTGCCCTGGCGCACTGCCTGCGCCAGCGCGCCCATCGTTTCCTCCAGTGGAACATCCACAGTCGGACGGTGGGAGTACAAGATGTCGACATATTCGAGACCCATGCGCTGCAAGCTCTCGTCCAGTGACGCAAGCACATGCTTCCGCGATCCTCCCAGACCATAGGGTCCCGGCCACATATCCCATCCTGCTTTCGTTGAGATCACCACCTCATTTCGATGAGTGCAAAAATCCTTTCTCAGAATCTTTCCGAAATTCTCCTCAGCCGCCCCATACGGCGGACCATAGTTATTCGCCAGGTCGAAATGCGTCACGCCCTGATCGAATGCACGCCGGATTACAGCCCGACCGGTCTCGAAGACATCGACCCCACCAAAGTTCTGCCACAGCCCAAGCGATACCGGGGGCAGCGCGATCCCCGATCGCCCGCACCGCCTGAACACCTTTTCTTCATACCGTTTTGCATCCGGTTGATAACTCATCTGCATAGGCTCCTTTTCTCCTTCAGACTTGACTTGTTGTTAGCCGTCTCCTCGCGCTTGCGTCGAGCTCAAGTTGATTGCTCCCCAGAAATCATCGGGCAGATTCACAACCACGGGTTCCGAAGTGCTGCGAACCACGACCCATTGGAAGGGGACCTCACTCGAAGGGTTGATCTCCTGGTGCGGAAGCCGTTCAGGCACATAGAGGAAGTCGCCTGCTTGCAGCGTTGCATCAAATTCTCCGCGCTCGCCCCACCGAATGTACGATGAGCCGCTCAACACATAGGCAATCGTTTGTTGCTCCCCATGGTGGTGAATGCTCGTGCGGGCTCCGGGCTCGACCACGAAAATACCACCCCACATAGGCGATTCTGTGCAGGCGCCTGAATGAATAGCCGCAAAACGCTGTGATCCGGGAGTCTGGGCAGTAGCGGAGTCGAGCTGCGCCGGACGGACTACACGAATGGATTGATATTTCATGAACTCTCCCCGCATTCTGCTTTCGTTACTCTGGGTCACTGGCAATGAGCTTCCACACCATGAACCTGGAACCCATACCATGCATCCCAAGCACCCACTTGAAGCGACTTTCCTTCCGAGTTACACCTTGGAAGAGGCGGCTGTCGTGCAGCCCCTGCCGAGGGCTTTGATCAACAGGACAGAGGTGCCCATGCGACGGCGCTGAATGTCGATGTCGTTGCGTTCATTCTGGATCGCGGTAGCCTGCGACGTGATCACTTGAAGATAGGTGTTCACTCCGCCCCGGCAGCGATTGCTGAACAGCGCCAGCGACTCCTCGGCGGAAGCAGTGGCCAGGTGCTGTTGTAGTGCCTCGACGTCAAGCATATGAAAGGCGGCAAGGTTATCCGCAAGCTTCGGAGTGTAACAAAGCGTAGGGTCTGTCGCTTCGAAACGGTCGTCCCGCCCGGTAATCATGTGGGCTCGCTTGCACTTGCAGGAGGCTCTCATTGACCGTTACGTCCCGCGAGAGCCTGTCAGCAAAGAAGAAGGCATCCCCGCACTGAGGTGATGAATCGCATGGCTCACAAGCTCCCGCGCCTCGCAGGGCATAACACCGAGAAAATAGGCAACCTCTGTTACGGACGAACGGATTACCATTCTCAGCATGAACGCCAGGCGGGGAAGATCGGGAAGATCGCCAAGAGGGCTTGAATCGAAGATTCGATTCTTCTCTTCTTCTCTGCGCGATGCCTCCAACACCGCGATCGCGTGTGTGATGAGGATCTTGCGAACCTGGTTGTGGGCATGCAACGGGGCAGTCGCATCGAAAGGAGTCGTATCGAGTTGCGCCAATGTGCGCGAGAATGTCTCCTCGACAAGTTTGCCATCGGCCACCAGGAACCATGCCAGGGTGGCCAATTCTTCCAAATGGTCGAGAAGCAGTAGGCACCACCGAGCAACTTCGGGCGATGCGTCCAGCGACTCACTTAAAGGCTTTGCCATGGCTGCCATGTTGGACTCCTGAGTTGGAGGGGTTGCTTGTGCTCGGTAACAGACTGCGGCGCCGTCACGCAACTTTGCGCAACTCAACCAATGCTGGTTCCAGAATGGCTGCTTCTGTTCCCGATTGAGCGACGCCGAACAGCGCAAGCGCATCGTTCATCGTATCGGGCACGCGCGTGTGCGGCCGATGCAGTTTTCGAGTTGCCTTGGCAATCAACTGTGAGAGCAGATAGCGGTTCTGTTCGCGGCCTAGTGCCACGAAAATCAATTTGGAGCGCATGGGGTCCTCCTTGGGGGCATTTGATCAGTTTCGGCGCAACGGATGCAGCCTTCCGAAGCCAACGTTCAATCTTCTCCATGAAAGTAGCAGCCTCCATTTGGAGCTGCAATTATGTCTTGGTATGAGTTCCAGTAGCAGCGCAAGGTCAGTTTGATCTGCCCCGTGGAGGACGATTCTCCGTCAAGTTGTTGCGACACCATCCACTTCGCACTGAAAAGGGATGTAAGCAACGGGTTGCACGGTAGATGGCAGCACTGGAGGCCGTGCTAGGCATCGCTCTCAATGGGATTTGTAAAGACCATGCGTGACCCCACGAGTCAAGCGGGGGCCAGGCAACCCTTGGCTCGCCTTGGCTTCTTTCCAGGTGCGGGCGCTGCGCAGGCCGTGATAATGTGGAAATCCAAAGAGACTAGCAGGAGGGGCATGGCGATGGATGTTACGAAGCAGCCACAAACAAGAGCCGCCCTGACAAATGCATTCGATGAAGGCCGGAGATCGGAAGATCAACTTCGACTTATCATCGATTCGGTCCCGGCACTGGCATGGAGCACGAATCCTGATGGCAGCTTCGAATTCGTCAATCGAAGCTGGCTGAACTATACGGGGCTCTCGACAGAGGAGGTGCAGGGATGGGGTTGGAAGTCCACCATTCATGCAGAGGATATCGAACACCTTCAGGAAGTATGGAGCGCTCCTCTAGCTTCTGGGGCGCCGAACGAATGTGAAGTACGGCTCCGCCGCTTTGATGGAGAATACCGCAGGTTTCTGTTCCGTGGTAGTCCTCTGATGGACAAACCTGGCAAAGTTGCCAAATGGTTCGGAATAGGTATCGACATTGAAGATCGGGGGCGCCCTGAGCAGAGTGAGGGAAAGCCTGAGCCAATTTGTCAACCAATTCTGGCTAACATCCCCGGATTCGTAGCGGTCATGGGCACGGGCGGCGAAGTAGAGTTTGTGAGTCAGGAACTCCTGAACTATTTCGCCCGCCGCGTAGAGGAGCTGAGGAGTTGGGACTCCGCGGAAGTTGTCCATCCCGATGATCTGCCGCGTGTGTTAGACCGGTGGAAGCGCTCGGTCGAAACCGGCGATGAGTACGAGATTGACTATCGCCTCCGCGGGGCCGATGGCAACTACCGATGGTTTCATGTACGGGGCCGCCCAGAGCGGGATGCGGCAGGTCAAATCGTGCGTTGGCACCAGGCGCTTATCGATATTGAAGATCGCAAGCGCACCGAGGAATCATCCCGTGCGAATGAACCCGATTTTCGTCTGATCATCGATTGCATTCCCGGGCTCATTCATACGCTGAGACCGTCCGGAGAAGTCGAATTTGTGAGCCAGCCAGTCCTCGATTTTTTTGGCAAGACACTGGAAGAAATGAACGAATGGCCATCACTCGTGCATCCAGACGATCGTGCGCGGGTGATCGCCGTCGTAAGCCACTCTATCGAAGCGGGCCAATTCTATGAGACTGAATGCCGTGTTCTCCGCGCAGATGGAATATACCGATGGTTCAGCTCACGTGGTCGGCCGCTACGCGATGCTGAGGGCCGTTTCGTCCGCTGGTACAACTTGCTTGTCGATATCGACGACCGAAAGCGCGCCGAGGAGTCCCTGCAGCGAAGCGAATCCTATCTGTCGGAAGCGCAGAAGTTGAGCCACACAGGAAGCTTTGGCCTTAATGTCGACAGCGGCGAGATTGTCTGGTCCGATGAAACCTATCGCATTACCGGATTCGACTCGAGCATCAGGCCGACTCTGGAATTGGTGTTACAAAGGGTCCACCCGGAAGACAGGCCCCGCGTGCGGGAAACGCTTGACCGTGCTATTCGCTTCGGGTTGGATTGGGATTTTGAGCATCGTTTCCTGATGGCCGATGGCTCAATCAAACATGTGCATGTTGTGGCTCATGCTTCGAGAAGCGAGCTCAACCACCTCGAGTACATTGGGGCCGTGACAGATGTAACAGCAACCAAGGATGCAGAAGAAGAGCTGCGCAGAAGCGAAGAGGAATATCGCGACCTGATAGATCTCTCTCCGGATGCGATCTTCGTTGTGGACGACGCTGGCATTCTTGTTTCGACCAATCCCGCCGGTCTGGAGATGTTGAGATGCACACCGGAAGAGGCGATTGGACTGGTCATTGCCGAGACCCACTTGCCGGAGGACCGGGCTGCATATCGCGAACGACGGCTGCAGTTGAAGGCCGGGCACAGCTTCCGGTTCGAGCGCATCTTTCTGCGCAGGGATGGCACGACCTTGCCAGTGGAGGTGTCGGTTTCTCCCATACGCAACGGATGCTCGCAGGCCGTCCTGAGGAACATCAGCGAACGCAAGAAGGCCCAGGAGGCGCTGCTACGCAGCGAATTCTATCTATCGGAAGGAGAGAAGTTATCCCACACGGGGAGCTGGGCCTACGACCTCGTGAATAAGAAGATTATCTATTGGTCCGCGGAATACTTCAGAATGGAACGTCGCGATCCGTCGCAGCCCATACCATCGCTCGAGGAGGTGGGCGAAGGGTTTACACAGGAAGAGTGGGCGAAGCTGATGGGATGTTGGGGGCAGGCGATCGAGGAGAATAAGGATTTCGCTCTTGAGACGCTTCGAACGCTCCCGGATGGCTCCATTCAACATCTTCGAGTCGTAGGTCATCCGGTTGTCAACGCTGCCGGCGAGGTTGTCGAAATCCTTGGCATGTCGAGGGACATTACAGAGCAGGCTCAGGCGAAAGAGGCTCTGGACAAGGCATTCGACGAGATCCAAAAGTCCGAAGATCAACTTCGACTAATCATCGATACGATCCCGGCACTGGCATGGAGCACGGTGCCCGACGGCAGCCTGGAATTCGTCAATCAACGCTGGCGGGAGTATACCGGGCTCTCGACAGAGGATGTACGTGGATTGGGTTGGAAGTCCGCTATCTATTCAGGTGACATCGACCATTTGATCGAAGTTTGGAGCGAGGCACTAATCTCTGGGGAGGCCACTGAGTGTGAGGCGCGCCTGCTCCGCTTCGATGGAGAATTTCGATGGTTCCTCTTCCGCACCGTGCCCCTGCGCGACGAAACCGGGAAGGTCGTCAAATGGTACGGAACGAACACGGATATCGAGGACCGAAAGCGCGCGGAAGAAGCCCTGCAGCAAAGCGCAACCAATCTTCGCCTGATTGTCGACACCATTCCAGCCCTGGTCTGGTGCGCTATGCCCGATGGCCGGGTGGAGTATGTGAATCAGCGTATCGTAGACTACGTTGGCGCGCCCGTGAGTGAATCGGTAGAGCATGGGTGGATCAACTTCCTCCATCTGGATGATGCGGGGCCTACGCTAAGTGCATGGATCCATTCAATTCGAACCGGCGCCAAGTACGAGACTGAATACAGAATGCGCGGCGCCGATGGCTCCTACCGATGGTTCCATGTGCTCGGCGAGCCGCTACGCAATTCCGATGGCCAGATTATCGGCTGGTACGGGTTGATTACGGACATCGAAGACCGGAAAAATGCAGCGGAGATTCTGCGCAGGACTCAGGCACGTCTTTCGCGGTCGATGCAGATTGCGACTATTGCCGAGTTTTCTGCCTCTATTGCGCATGAAGTCAACCAGCCACTCGCAGCTGTTGTAGCCAACGGTCATGCTTGCCTTCGCTGGTTGCTTGCGCAGCCGCCCAACCTGGCGGAGGCTAATCTGGCAGCCGAGAGAATCATCCGTGACGGCAACGCCGCTGCGGAAGTGGTGCGGCGCATCCGGGCGCTCTTCAAGCAGGCTGAAGCCGAAATCATCCCACTCGACCTGGATGAGGTGCTCGCGGAGGTAGTCCGTCTGTTGAAAGGCGAGAGCGCGCGGCACGGCGTTCTCGTGGAGACTGCCCTGGACGAGGATCTGCCGCCGATAATGGCGGATCGGCTTCAGCTGCAACAGGTGATCTTCAACTTAGTTCAGAATGGGATCGAGGCAATGGACAATGTGCCTGATTGTTCGAAGAAGCTTATGATTCGGTCGAGGCGCAAGAACGCCGATGCCATCCTGGTTGAGATACGGGATCACGGGTCCGGATTGAGCGATTTCGACAAACCCTTCGAAGCCTTCTACACCACGAAAGAGGGTGGAATGGGTATGGGCCTGGCGATTTGCCGTTCCATCATCGATGCCCATCGCGGCCGCCTTTGGGCCGCACCGACTGAAGGTCCAGGAGCCACGTTTTGCTTTACCCTCCCTCTCGACCATGGCGCGACGCTTGGAAACTCTGACCCATACTAAGACATAATAGACAGCTCCAATCAACGACACTACATTGAAGCCAAGTAGAGGGTCGCACCTGTGTGGATCTCAGAAAGCACCTGGCGCCAGCCTCCTTGCCGAGTCAAGTTGTCTCAACACCGGCACCCACATTCCGAGAGTACAAAGCCCGTTGCTGCGCCGGAGCAAGTGCGAATCACCCGCCGGGAGGAAGCCTGCATGACCTATTCGATTGAATCCAGAGTCACGGAACCGCCGAACACATTGCCGGAAGAAAACTGTACGCAAGTCATGCCGTTGGAAATGCTTTGCAAGCGCACAGCCAAGCTTGGATTCATTGGCCTGGGACTCATGGGAAGCCGGCTGACGCAGCGTTTGCATTCGTCCGGCTGGAACGTCCAGGCATGGAACCGCGGTCAGGAGCCGTCGAGAGCGATGAGCCGCATGGGGATAGGGATCGCTGAATCGGTTGTGCAACTTGTGGCCGATTCGGATGTGGTCCTCTCTTGCCTCGCCAATGATTCGGCTGTCAACTCCGTGTATTGCGACACCGCGGGTGTTTTCTCCGCGGCAAAGCCAGGCACTATAGTCCTTGAGATGAGCACGATTTCCCCGCAACTATCGCACCTTCTCCATGAGGAGGCATCATACCTGGGCGTCAGGCTCCTCGACCTGGCTATCTCCGGATCAACGCCGGCAGTCGAGGCCGGAACGGTAACATTGCTCGCAGGGGGGAACCGGAATACCTTCGAGCAATGCACCCCTCTTTACGAATCGATTGCCAAGCAGTGGTTCCTTATTGGAGGCCCTACTTCGGGGATTCAAATGAAACTGGTCGTCAACCTCCTCGTCGGCGTCGGAATGCAGGCAATTGCGGAAGCCGTCTCGTTGGGCCAACATCTGCAAATCGATAACGATGTTCTTTTCGATGTGCTCTCCAAGACGGCTGTTATCCCTCCGGCATTCTTGGGAAAGTTTCGGAAGATAAAAACTCACGAATACTCGCCAGAGTTTCCATTGCGGTTGATGAGCAAAGATATGGATCTGGTGATGGAGGCCGCCATAATCGCAGGGGCCAGTTTGCCCGCTTCAGGAGCTGCTCAGTCCGTGCTTGCCTCCAATCTCGCCTCAAAAGGCGACTTGGACCTGTCTGCTATCTCACCGTTTGTCATCGGTATTGAAAGGGCCTAGCCGTATCGTCCTTGCGCGGAAGCATTGCAACGGACCAATTCAAGTGATGCGCTAGACCACTCGGGCGAACCTGTTAGGAGATCGAAAGGATCGCACACAATTCTCTAACGATTCAAAATCTATGGAGGAGAAATCATGTCAAGCACCTCTGAACTCGTTGGGCGCCGGAAGGCTCCCGTGGCTACCTCTTCAGGCATTGAGCCCCAAAGCGTCAAGGACATAACAGGAGCACTCAACACACTGCTTGCAGACGTATTCACCCTTTACCTGAAGACCAAGAACTTCCATTGGCACATGAGTGGCGCCCATTTTCGCGATTATCATCTGCTCCTCGACGACCACGCTGATCAGATCTTTGCCATCGCTGACGACATAGCCGAACGGGTCCGCAAGATTGGTGGAACGACCATCCGTTCGATCGGACACATAGGTCGTCTGCAGCGTATTCCCGACAACGATTCAGAGTTCGTAACTCCCAGCGATATGTTGAGCGAACTTCGAGAGGACGATAAGGCATTGCTCTTGAGCATGCGCGCGGTACACGCTCTCTGCGACCTTGCCGGGGATGTTGCCACTGCCAGCCTTCTAGAGAACTGGATTGATCAAACCGAGCGGCGCATCTGGTTCCTGTTCGAAGCGACCCGCGGTTAAATGATCCGGCGGGAAGGCGCCCTGGCTCCGGCGAAGCGAGGATCGAAGGAAAGGCGTGACGTTTCATTGCGAACGCAGTAGCCAGTGCGCTTTCGGCGAAGTCGTTAATGTCGATTGAAGAAGCTCCTCGGCCGTTTCCATGCCTTCGACACGCGCAATGCCGCGCCGCGATTTCCGCAAGCGCCTTCGCCGTCGGCTGATCCGGCCTCATCAGTTCTCCCCCTGCAATGGGATACCAGGGCAGGAAGCCAATGCCTTCACCGCCAAAGTACTACCGGTAATCGCTTCGGCGATTCAGAAGATGGTCGAAACCATACGCGGTCGCCAGATTGGCGATGCCAGAGCAATCCAATCCCGGAATATTTTCCGAAACTCCTCCTTGCGCTTCCGACTTCAATAGACGGCGAGCGAGACTTGCAGGACCTCGGAGTCCGCCCCGAAGTCCAGCCCCCAGTCAGTTTGGTCGCCATTCAGAATGCGGTGCGATTGGAAAACGCCATTCTCATATGCGCCTTCTTCGACGCGCAGAAACTGACGGTGCTGCCAACTCCCATCGATAAGGGCCGAGGGCGTCTGCCCGGTTCCGACGACGATCTCCTGTGTTTTCTGTTGCTGTGCGGTGCCTGCGGGTCGAAAGTCGACGCGGCAATGGAACCCTGTGACAAGAAACCGATTGTCGCTCAATTGAGCCACAAGTGCGCGTCCGATCGGCTCTGGATTCCCTGTCGCAGCGCCTCCCCGGCCAGCGCCGAATGAGACCACGGCGTCCCGGCTTCCGAAGTGAAGCGTCTGCCTGGGCTGCTCCTCCACTTCTGCCACAGACTGCAGATTCCCTTCGAAGTTCAGGCGGGCAACGTCGCGCATCATCGGGCAGAGTAGCTTGTAGTTCTGCGCTGTTGGGTCAAGAAAGGCATTCGGCTCATTGGGCACCATTCTCTCCGGATGATTGGTCCGCGTGTAGTCCAGCCCGAACGGGGAATAGCCGATCGTCTGCATTCCCAAGGCAGCGAAAAGAAAACGCGCCGCACGCGGCGTTCCCGCTGTCTCAGGAATGAACAAGGCATTGTCCGGCCGGTGGTAGAGCTCCATGACCTTTAAATAAGCCGGCGTATCCAGCAGGTAGATATCCGGCGCGAGAATGTCGATCGCGGGCGCCTCAGCCTTCCAGATGGAAAGCACATTGTCTGTCGGGCCTCCGCTTTCGTAGGTCCCCGGCTCGCCTTTGAACGGATCGCGCAGTGCCGCATTTACGTAAAGGGGCAGCGGGTACACTGCCTTACCCGCGCTGGCAATCTTTCCGACATACCGCGCTATCGCCCAGGAATGGAAGTAGACGTCGGCATCCGGCCCAAACACCTCGGCCCAGCTGGCCCCTCTCGCCGCAGTCTTGTTCATGGCTTTCAACACATCGTCGGGAACCGCCGCGGTAAAGAGCTTGTTGGCTTCAGCAGAGTAATCCCGCAGCGTTCCCCACGTCCCTGTTTCGTTCTCCACCTGCACCATCAGCACGGTTCGTTCAGGGTCTGCCGCATTCAGATGCTGCATGAAAGCAGTGAACGCGCGTATGTCGGCTTCCAGTGAGGGCTGCGCAAACGGCGAGGGCGAGTCCACTCGCTCCCCATTCCTGTTGACGACGTGGGCGTATCTTTCTGGATCGAGCTTCATCCACTCCGGCATGTAGTGCTGGCTTCCGTTTTTCCACGTGCCGAACCAAAGCAGAACAAGGTGAACGCGATGGGCGCGGGCCTGCGCTAGGACACTGTCGATCTGCGCGAAGTCGAACTGACCCTGCCTGGGCTCGAACTGCTCCCAATAGATGGGGATTTCGAGTGTATTGGCATGCAGATACTCGATCGCGGGCCACACTTTTTGAAGCGTAGCCGGCCAGTCGCTGGAGTTGTTGGCTTGCGCACCAAGTACCAGAAATGGCGCGCCATCGACCATCAAGGCATAGCGTCCGTTCTGCTGGACGATACTCGGGATGGGGTGCGCCGTCCCCTGCGAATTCGCGGCTGACCCGAAAGCAAATAGGGCCGCGCCTATGGCCGTGGCAGACGTTTTCATCCTCATTATGCAACCCTTTCTCGCAGGCCCGATTTTGTACGGGAACTCATTTCCCGATCTCCTGTGCTTGAATCTGTTGTGAGGGTGCAAATTTGACCCGCAGGGCAAAGCCGTATTTGCAAGCGGCATCTGCGGGCAGCTGCACTGAGAGCGCATCGGTGGTTTGCAGCCAGTTGACCTTCCGGCTCGACCCGAGCAGGTCCACCTCCCGGATCACCTTGCCCTTCGCTTCGCCCGCCAAGCCAAGAGCATGAACGGTAGCCGTCCCATCCGCGGGGCACGCCAAACTGATGACGTAGAGGTTTCCCCCCTTCCGGGTGAAGCGAAAGTCCGATGTCGTATAGGGCTTCATCTCCTGGTCGGTGGCAAAGCCCGTCTTCACTTGCGTCGGCCCCTCCCCCGAGACGGTCCACGGCTCGGTCCCATAGATGGCTTCGCCATTGCGATTGAGCCACGCGCCCATATCCAGCAGGATGGTTCGCACTTCATCGGAAATTGTCCCATCCGCGCGCGGGCCGATACTCAACAGCAGGTTGCCGTTCTTGCTGACGATATCCACTAATTGGTGGACAAGGAACTCGGGCGTCTTGAACTGGTCGTGCTCCATGTATCCCCACGACAGATTGCTGATGGAGGTGTCGGTCTGCCACGGCCGCGGATCGATATCCGTGCGCAGGCTACGCTCAA
>Ga0302140_10002083_pt1 | contig 26053 bp, 21 predicted proteins | sample I_Bog_E1_1_FD_202095 | JGI IMG/M metagenome (GOLD analysis project Ga0302140, IMG submission 202095) | Peat permafrost microbial communities from Stordalen Mire near Abisko, Sweden - I_Bog_E1_1 | ecosystem: Environmental > Terrestrial > Soil > Wetlands > Peat | place: Sweden: Abisko, Stordalen... | reverse complement strand
GGTTCTCTACCAAACGAATTCATAAGTTTTCCCGTCTCCATCGGGCGAAGCGGATTCTGCAGTCCCTCTCCCGCTTGGGAAGGAGTCATCAGAAACGACTGCATATCCAGTTCCAGATCTGCCGCTACGTGCGCGATCAGCGACGGTGGTATCAACTTAATCTGCTCCACGTAGCCAAGGATCAGCGAGTGCTCGCAGATCAGGTTGATCGTTCGAGGAATTCCACGGCTGTACATATAAATTAACTGGACTGCCTCTGGAGAGAAGATCGTCTCGGTTGTGCCGGCGATCCGCAGCCGTTCCGCAATGTATTCGCCCGTCTGTTCCACGGTTAGCGGCTGCGTGCGGCACCACAGAAAGATCCTCTGCCGCAACTGGCGCACGCTCGGGTGGCGAAGCTTCTCTTCCAACTCCGGCTGGCCCGAAAGCACGATCTGCAGCAGCTTCTCCGACGACGATTCAAGGTTTGTCAGCAGCCGAATCTCCTCCAACAGCTCCCACGAAAGATTCTGTGCCTCGTCCACGACCACCACGCACGTCTCCTGCACGCGAAATCGCTCGATCAGCCAGCGATTCAGCTGGAGCAGCATGCCGGATTTCGTGCGAGAGTTTGGTGTCAAACCGAAATCCGTCAGCACGAACTCCAGAAAATCCAGCGGATCCAGCAGTGGATTGAACACGAACGATGTGTGAACCCGCCGTTGTCCTAGCGACCCAAGAGCGCATCGCAGCAGCGTTGTCTTGCCTGTTCCCACCTCGCCCGTGAGCACCGTAAATCCCTTGCGTTCCGAGATGCCGTATTCCAGCCCTGCGAGAGCTTCTCGCGTATGAGGCATCATGTACAGAAAACGAGGGTCCGGGCTCGTCCCGAAAGGACTGGCTTGCAGATTGAAGAATTTCCTATACATGTCTACCCACCCACATTCGCGAGCGTTTTATTTGTGGGAACGATGTTCTTTTTCTTTTTGATCTTGCTCCCAAACGAACTCTTTACGCTGCCCTTTGCCTCGGGAATCAAGGCAATCGTGGCCAGCGTCGGCAGCTTGGTGAACGTCCAGACATCGCGCTCCGTGCGCAACGACTTATCCTTGTATTCGAGGAACGCGATCACCAGCACGCCTAGTCCAAGCCCCAGCACGAATCCTCCTGCCGCGAACATGCCGCGCTTCGGGAACGTGGGTGCATCCGGAAGATTTGCCTCATCCATGATCTTGAAGTTCTCGCCCTCTTGGCGTAGTTCCAGGTTGGTCGCCATCTGTGAGTTGTTCATCTTACCGAGCAGGCTGTTATAGAAATCCAGGGCCTGTTCGTGATCGCGCGTCAGGTCTTTCATCTTAGCCTCAACCAGCGGTGTGGATTGGATGCGATCCTGGAACGTCCGAATCTGCGCCTGTAACTCCGCCTGCTGCTGCTTTTTCTGGGCGATTCCCTGGTTCATCGCTGTGATCTGTGCACGCAGCTGCATGGTTCCGGGCGAGTCGTAGCGAGGTGCCGCCGGAGTCGTCACCGACGGCGCCGCCACCGGTTCAGACGCTATCTGCCTCTTCAAATCACTGATTTGCCGCTGCACCGCGACGACGTCCGGATAATCCGCAGTGTAGCGAGTCCTCAGATCCGCCTCCTGCGCCTCCAGCTTCTGCAGCTGGATCTGGTCGGCCTGTGGCGTTGACTTCTGCCCCGGCACCACCTGCGTCTGCCGCGACTCCTGCGCCAGCATCGACTCTACGAGAGATTTATCGTTCTCCATCCGAGCCAGCGCTTGGGTCGTCGCGTCCAACTGCGAATTGAGGCTGTTCAGCATCCCCATATTCCCTTGCTCCTGCTCAGGAAGGGCTCCCATATACTGCCGTTGGAACTCGGCCAGCTTCTGATCCTGCGCATTCAGGTCCGCCTTCGCCTGGTCAAGCTGACTCTTCAAGAACTGAGTTGTCCCTTCAGCCGATGCCTGGCTTGCCTGCAGGCTTTCCGTCACGAACAGGGACGTAATCTCGCGGCACACCAACTGCGCCGTGTGAGGATCGGACGCCGTGAACGAGATGAAGAACCCCGGCAGACCGCCAGCTCCCTGGATCTCGGAATGAATCGGCTGGATGCCGATGTCCTTCCGAACCTGCGCAACCTTGTCGTCGAGGTTCGTGCCTGGCTTGCCCAGATTGAACCGCTCAATGATCGGTTCCAGGCGAGACCGGCTCAGGATCTGCTCCTTCATCGATGCCAGACGGCTGTCTAGATCCTGGGTGATGATCGGCTTCACATAGGTGTCCGGAACCGACTGGGGTTGAATCAGCACAAGCGTCTGCGATGTATAGACCGGTGTCAGCTTATACGTGATCGCGACGGCGATAATCGGCATCAGCAGCGCGGGGATAAGTACCATCCATCCCCTGCGCTTCAGGATGGCGAAATAGTCTTCAATAACCAGTGGACGATGACCAAGCATACATTTTCCTTAAAAGTGCCCGAGATGAAGTGCGCCCGGCGAGTAGGTGATTCCAACTGCAAATGTTTGGCTGAGACCATTGAAGGCTGCCTGTGTTACTCCAGTAGAGCCTTCGCTTTGAGTGACGGCCGTGTAGCTGAAAAAGGCGGAAAAATCGCGACCAAGCCTCCGCGAGAGCTGCCCGCCGCCATACGTGCTGCGGTAGTTCTCGTCTGCTCCCGCAATCTTCGCCAGCGCGGTGCTCCGTGAGTACGATGCCGTCAATGCTCCCTGCCAGTCGCTGCCGAACGTACGCCGAACCGAGCCGGAAACCGAATCCGTGAGGGCTCCATATACCACTCCCGAACCTCCGTTGGTCGCGCGAGCATAGCCGGCGCTCAGTGTTGTGCTGCGACGGACATAACTCACTCCTGCATTGCCAATGACTGTGATCTGCGAAGGAATCAACGAGGATGTCGAGCCCGAGCCAAAGGTTCGCTGCGGCCCGGCTGCGACGTTCACGCTCAGGAAGCGAGATAGCTGGCGCTGATACTGCAGGGTGATTCCCTCGGCCTCGAACGGATAGCTGTTCCCGCCATACGTATCGTTGGTATACGAATACATCACGTTGGCACTCGCCGAACTCAGAGCGTCAATCCGATAAGACGGTCCTGCACTCCCTGTCTCTACAGATGAATTGATCCCCCCACCGCCAATGAACTGCAGAATCTGCCACGAGGCCGAGCCGTTCATCGACCAGTCCCCGTTGATCCTGCGCGTCGCTCCTCCGTTCAGGCCGTTCCCCACGCGCGTCGCGTAGTTGGTCAGAATGCTCTGCGTCGGCTCATCGCCAATCTGCACAGAGCCGACACCGATATCGCCCACTCCCGGAATCCCCGAGAGCCCCGTCGTCGGTGCCTCGGGCAGATAACTCACCGCATCGTCGACCACGAAGTTCCAGTTCTTGGTCGTCAATACCTGCGACGCCGCGAGGTTCTGGAACGTTGACGATCCCGGGTATCCAGCCACCGTCGAATAAAGGTAGCCACCCGAGTACACCAGGCTAAATGGCTTGTTCGGACTCGACGATAGATAGCCGAGACTTCCGCTCAGCGACGTCGTTGTGCCCACGCCCGAGTTCTCGTATCCGGTGAGAACCGACTCCGACGCACTCAAGGAGTATGTCAACGTCCCCTCCGTTGACGGTAGGGAGAATCCAAACGGCGGAGGCGTAGTCGTGGGTGGGGCCTGCGCTTCGGCCATCGATCCAAGCGCCAACATCATAACGGGTGCCACAAGGTAGATCTTCATAGGTGTGCTCATGGGACCACAATCGTGTCCCCTGAGAGCAGGGGAACGTCCTGGCGGTTATCGCCTTTGAGAGCGAGTTTATAGTTGAATGGAATCTTCGTCTGCTTGCCTTGGGGCCCGCGCAGAATATAGATGTGCTTTCCATTGGTGTAGGGATTCAGGCCGCCGCCCTCTGCAATCGCCTGCAGCGGTGTCATCCCGGGGGTCAAGACGATTGGTCCTGCGTGTTGTACCTGTCCTATCAGGTAGACCCGCTGGCTCTTCACGGCCGCAACCACTACGGACACAATCGGATCCTGTATGAACTTCTTCAGCTGCAGCGTAATGTCGTGGGCCAGATGCATTGGCGTCAAACCCGCTGCCTTTATATCCCCCACCAGTACCAATGAGATCATTCCATCCGGGCGTACAGGGAAGGTGCCCGAGATGCTGGGCTCCTGCCACACCGTAACTTGGAGCGAATCATCCGCGCCAATGACGTAGCGTGAAGCGTCGATATCGGTCGCAGGGGCTTCCACCTGCGGAGCTGCTGCCGCCGGAGCCTCTTTCGTCGGGGTGATCACCGGGTGTGCCAGTGTCTGGGCAAACCCAGTCGGCACCCATCCCACGGCCATCCCTAAGACCAGAACTACGGAAGAGGCTAATATGCTCCTTCTTCCTCTCTGTCGCACTTCACTACTCATGAGAACTCCTTATGCAAATACACATAGCATTGCGTGGGCCAAACGCAAAAGTTTGCATGCACTCTTTCTGCCAAAATTAAGATTGCGATCCAAGTGCACCGTTTTCTTGCACTTGCAGTTTTCTGCCTAAAGCTTCCTCGACAGCCCGCTTTCTCTCTCGTCCAACTTCGGATGCAAAGTGATGCACGACGATGTGGAAAGTGGTAAATCAGTTCCACATTAGCAAGGAGAATTCCTCTTCTTCTTTTCCAGGAATGGGTCAGAATCCCGGGATGCCGGTAAATCCGTCCCAACTATCGCTCTCTCCTAAGCCCGCTATGCTGGCGACATGTCGCCGGGCGGCCAGGAAGGCATCAATTCCTCTCCCTAAGCCACGCCGCACTACTTGCGTGTGCGCGATCAGCGGTGTCCAATCGTAACCAATTCATTTTGTTGCATCTAAATATCTCTTGTGCGAAGAATATCCCTCGTCGCTATCATCTATCACGCCGCGAGATCCTTTTCGCCGGTCTCACGTATGCGCATCGGGCGGGGCATGCGGTCCAGGATAGGAAATTGAGTCCTTCTCTGGGCGAGACGTTTCCCTACACTTGGCAGATAAACCTGCTCACGCCTTCATTGTGGCAGGGCAATTGCTTCGAGTTATTTCAGAAGGATATCTTTCAGCATGCCGGACACTCAATCCGCCACTCTCTCGACCCTCACTCTGGAATCAGAACGCGCCCCCGCTCCAGCCCAATCCATGACTCTGTGGCTGCCGTATGTGCTTCTCGCCGTGGTTGTTACGGCGATCTACTATCAAATCATCGGCAAACTGGTTATGGATTGGTACACCAATCCGGACTTCTCCCATGGGTTCCTTGTCGCCCCCTTCGCGCTTTACGTGCTTTGGGACAAACGCAAAGTTCTGCGCGACACCCCCGTCCGTCAAACGTGGTCGGGTGTCTGGCTCATCGTCGCTGCGATCTTCGTCCTCTTCATGGGAGTCTATGGCGCTGAGCTCTTCCTCTCACGCCTTTCGCTGGTCATACTCCTCGCCGGCATTATCTGGACGCTCTGCGGGCGAGCTATGCTGCGCGAAGTTCGCTTCGCAGTCCTCGTTCTTCTACTCGCCATCCCCATCCCGGCCGTGCTCTTCAACCAGATAACCTTCCCTTTGCAGTTGTTTGCCTCTCGCATGGCGAGTTCGCTCCTTCCGCTCTTTGGAGTCCCGGTTCTGCGCGATGGCAATATCATTCAGCTCCCCTCCATGCAGCTCGAGGTCGCCGAGGCCTGCAGTGGCATCCGCTCCCTGATGAGCCTCTTCGCCGTCGCTATCTTCTATGGGTACTTTCTCGAACGAGACACCTGGCGCCGCTCTGTGCTCGCCCTTGCCAGCATCCCCATCGCCGTCATCGCTAACGCCGCCCGCATTGTCGGTACCGGCCTCTGTGTCCAGTACTGGAACCCCGACAAGGCTGTCGGCTTCTTCCACGAATTTTCCGGCTGGCTGATGTTCCTCGTCTCCCTCAGCTGCCTCTATCTGGTACACAGCCTGATGCGCCTCAGAGTTCCCGCAGGCAGGAAAGTCAAATGAAATCACCTCGTTTCTGGGTTGTCCTCCTCCTCTTGGTGGCAGCGTTCACCACGCTCCATCTCCGTGCCAGCGTTGACCGCGTCCCTCCTAGCGAGCCGCTCAACCTCCTTCCGCAGACCATCGGCCGATGGTCCAGCCAGGACATCCCCATCAGTCAGGACACCCTCGCCATCCTCGGCGACGGCCGCTTCCTCAACCGCCTCTACACCGACGCAAAGCCTACCGGCCAGTTCGTCGACCCGCCCGTGTCTCTCTTCATTGGCTACTTCCCGACCCAGCGCACCGGCCAGTCCATCCACTCCCCCCAAAACTGCCTTCCCGGAGCCGGTTGGACCTTCGCGTCCTCCAAAGAAATCTATCTGGACAGCCCGCAGACCAAGAACTACGCAGTTGGCGAATATGTCATCACCAACGGAACCGCAAGGCAGGTCGTCCTTTACTGGTACCTCGCCCACGGTCGCAGCATTGCCAACGACTACGTCGCCAAGGCCTACATGATGGCCGACGCCATCCGCTGGAACCGTACTGACGGAGCTCTCGTCCGCCTCGTCACGCCGCTCCAGCCCAATGAATCTCTCGCCACTGCTCAGACTCGCGTGGTCAAGTTCGCCGACCGCCTCGTCCCAATGCTCCCTAGCTTCATCCCCAACTAGCGCCACCGGAATGGCTCTTCGATTGCAGCAGCAATGAACCAGAGAGCAGCAACGCTCGCCAGATCGCGGAAACCGCAAAGCAATATCCAGAATGGAAGGAAGTTTGATGAAAATGATACAGAGTCAGGGAACGATTCGGTGTTCAGTGCTATTGATCGCAGCAATCAGTGCAGGTCTTCTCCAGGGATGCACCCGCGATCCTAACGTCCGGAAGGCGAAGTACCTCAAGAGTGGCGAACACTATGCTTCAGAAGGCAAGCAGCAGGAAGCCATCATCCAGTTCTCCAACGCCATCAAGATCGACCACAACTATGCCGCCGCCCACTACGACCTCGCCAAGTCCTACATGAAGCTCGGCGCCTACGCTGGAGGCTATGCCGAGCTCCAGCGCACCGTCGAGCTCGACCCGCACAATATCCAGGCCAAACTCGATCTCGGAACCCTCCTTCTTGCCGCTCATCAATATCCGAGGAGCAAGGACCAGGCCAACGCCGTCCTCGCCCTGCAGCCTAACAACGCCGACGCGATCGCCCTGCTCTCCAGCATCGCTCTCGCGCAAGGCGATCGCGCCGAGGCCCTCACGGAGATTCAGCACGCCCTGGCCATCGATCCCAACCGCTCCAACTTCCACACCGCCCTCGCTCTCATCCAGAGCGGAGATCCTGGCCAGGAATCAAACTCCGAGGCTGAGCTCCAGAAAGCCATCTCCCTCGACCCCAAGAATGTGATGGCGCATCTCGTCCTCTCTGGCATCCTGCAGAAGAAGGGCGACCTGCAGGGAGCTCGTCAGCAGGCCTCTACCGCCGTCGACCTCGATCCCAGGAATCTCCGCAGCCGCATCGCACTTGTCGGCATCGAGCTTCGCGCCAACGATAAGGCAGCTGCCGAAGCCACCCTCCTCCAGGGAACTGAGCTCATGTCCGATACCCAGCAGGGAGCCGATCTGCTTTGGGATTATTACGCCCGCACCGGCCAGGTCGATCAGGCCTCTTCTGCTTACGCAAACCTCGTCGCCAAACATCCCAAGAGCATTCCCCTCAAGGTTACCTATGCGCACATTCTCATCCAGCAGAGGAACTACGCCAAGGCCCAAAGCGTCTCCGACGACCTCATGAAGACCAACAGCAACGATCCCCAGGTCGCCATTCTCAATGGCATGCTGCTGCTCCACGCCGGCAAGGCTAACGACGCCTTCCTCGCCTTGCAGAAGGCCGAAAGAAACGCCCCCGACAACCTTCCGCTCAAACTCTGGTTCGCCCAGGCCGCCCAGGCCAAAGGCGATCTCACCGACGCAGAGCAGAACTTCCAGGCTGCCGCCCGCATGGATCCCAACAGCATGGAAGCCGCCCGAGGACTCGCCAGCGTTGCCAATCAGCTCGGCGACTACAACCTCCTTATGCAGGTCGCCACCAACGTCCTCGCACGCAACCCCAACTCTTCCGACGCCTATCTCTGGAAGGGACTCGCCGAGATCCATCAGCAGCAGCCTGAGCAGGCTGCTGCTGATCTCCAGACCGCTGCTGCCAAGGGACCGGACAATGCCTCCGCCGTGGAAGAGCTCGGCGCCTTGCGTCTCTCGCAGAATAAGCTGCCCGAAGGCAAAAAGCTGCTCGAACAGGCGCTCACCATGAACCCCAACGACCCCCGCGCCTTGCGTCTTCTTGTAGCCTACTATTTGCATCAGAATCAGCTGCCCCAGGCCGTCACCGTCGTTCAGCAGCAGATCACCAAGGCCCCCTCCAACAACGAGATGTATGACATCCTCTCGGAGCTGCAACTGAGCGCAAAAAATGCTCCCGAGGCCCTCGCCGCCGCGCAGAAGGCCATGCAGATCAATCCCTCCGATGGCAATGCGCTCAACGACTATACCCGAGCCCAGGTCATGCAGGGCAATACCCCTGCCGCCATCGCCACATGGAAGAACTGGATCAATGCTCATCCCACCGATGCGCGCGCCGACTCCATCCTCGGAACCCTCGAGGAAGCTCAGGGTGACCCCGACGCCGCCGAGGATTACTACAAGAAAGCCCTCGCGAATCAGCCCGATCAGCCGCTGGCTGCCAACAACCTCGCCTACCTCATGATGCAGCGAGGTCAGGATATCGATGTCGCCCTCTCGCTGGCGGAGACCGCACATCGCGGCCTGCCCAACTCCCCCAGCACCGCCGACACCCTGGCCTGGGCCTACTACAACAAGGGAACCTATGGATCCGCCCGCGCACTCCTTGAGGGCGTCGAGAAAACCAACTCGGATGATGCATCGATCGAATACCATCTCGGCATGATCTACAGCAAGCTGGGTGATAAACCAGACGCCATCCTGCACCTCAAGAAGGCGTCCGCCCTCGCTCCCAATACCAGGACCCAGAAGGATGCCGATCAGGCACTCCATACGCTCGGCTAGACATCGTCTAACGTCGTCTCGACCGCAAGATCTGCGGTCGAGACGACGACGTTAGCTATCGAAATCCACGCGCCAGCGACCCTTCCCGACGTCCTTTCGATTGGCGTTCCTACACTAACCACCCAACATCTCCTCCTGACCGGAGTTCGCGCACTTGCGGACGCGGTGGAGAGAGCCTTGTAGTCCGCAAATCGTTATCAGTCCGCGTTCTACCGAGACCGCGCATTACCCACTCGCGCAGAAAAGTGGGAACCCATCGAAGAAAGTGTGCAAAGTTTTGCATATGCCCTTCAGTCATGTGTTCGCAAGTGTCTCATTTTAAAACACCTACGTTTGGCGACCGAGTTGCTTTCTAACTGTCGTACCCGGGATCCCCATTGCAGGTTCTGCTCTTGACAGGTTGTCGAGAACAGCTTCTGTGCGGAGAAAACCTGGAACTTATCAAGAAAGGTCCTTATGAAACCCCTATTCAACTTCGTCTCCGACAATGGTCCATTCCTGCTTGTTTGTGGCCTCGTGCTAAGCATGGCCGCGAGCCTTCTCCTCTCCACGGCTGCCTACCTTCACGTATAACCAGATGTCGCAACTCGCCCCTACCCACTCGCGCATCCTCCTCAGTGCAACGCAATGTGCCGTGCTTTGTGAAATCAAAGCACGGCACATTGTCTTTGCTCGCCCCAAGCAGCCGAATGGGTCTATGAGGATCTATCTGCTTGGTATGGAGAATTTATGCGATTAGCGTCCGAGCCTGCCGCGAAGCCGGCTCTCGAATCGATGGAGGAGAGATCTTCTGGTCAGCGTTGCTATCCTGATGCCCCGTTAGGAGAGCATTTGCAATCTCCTCAGGCGATACAGGCTTCGCAAACAGATAGCCCTGCATGCCATCGCATCCCAGCCGGTCGAGAATCGCTCGCTGCTCTTCCTGTTCCACGCCTTCGGCAATCACTTCCATCTTCATGCTGTGTCCTACAGCAATGATTGCTTTGACAATGGGATAGCTGCTGGACGAATCGCACAGACGCTGCACAAACGAGCGATCAATCTTCACCGTTGAGATCGGCAGCCGGTGAAGATGCTGCAACGAAGAAAAGCCGGTGCCGAAGTCATCCACGGCAAAGCGGACACCCATCTCCGCGAGCTCATGCATCTCTATGCTGATCTCCTGGTAGTTCAGAATCGCCCGTTCCGTAATCTCCATCTCCAGGCACGAAGGATCAATCTTCCACTTCGAAAGAGAGTCCGCGACCTCTGAGGCGAACTCCTTCCGCATCAGCTGCGATGGCGACACGTTGACAGCCACTCGCACCGTCAACCCAGACACTGCCCTCCACGAGTCCATCTGACGGCAGACTTCTTCCACCACGGACCGCCCCACCGGATAAATCATGCCGTTGTCTTCTGCGCGAGCAATAATTCGATCCGGGCTCACGTACCCCTCTCCCAGGTCTGGCGTACGCAGGAACGCTTCCATTCCGCGCAGTGCCTGGTTCGGGCAATACTGCAGCTGGTAGTGCAGCAACAGCCGATCTTTCTCCAGTATCTCGCGCAGCTTCTGATCCAGCGCCGAGCTATCGTCGGCTGAGCTCGAGGCATCCGGCCCCGCAACAATATAACGATTGCCGCCAGCTCGCTTGGCGCGATACATCGCCGCATCAGCGCAGCGCCAAACCTCGTCCATATCTGAGCCGTGGTCCGGATAGACCGCGATGCCCAGGCTGGCGCGTGGCTGAATCGTGTACCCTCCAATGACCGTCGGCTTGTTCAACGCTTGGAGAAGCATCTTTCCCACCAGCCCTGCCGAATCGATCGTGCTTATCTCTCCCAGCACAATGGCGAACTCATCCCCGCCCATCCGAGCCACTGTGTCCATGCCGCGCAGCCGGCTGGTTAGAAGTCCCGCCACATGCTTCAGGTAGAGATCCCCAATTGTGTGTCCATACCAGTCATTCAGCTTCTTGAAGTGATCAAGATCAATGGAGACGATTGCGGTCTTATGCTTCAGCCTCTGCGCCGTCGTCAGAGCCTGCGCCATGCGATCCGTCAGCAACATCCGGTTAGGCAATCCGGTCAGGGCGTCGTGGTGCGCCATCTGTATCAACTCTGCATCCGCGTGGCGCCGCTCCGTTACATCCTCTGCAATTACAAGCTTGCAGGAACCGCCTCGGTACGAGACGTCGTTGGATCGAACTGCGACGTCGATCTGTGTCCCGTCGCTGCGAAGATGCCGCTGCACCACATTCGATTGCGACCCCTCGGATACTTCGTCATGCGAAGGCTGCTGTGTCGATAAAACAATGTCGTGCAGCGTGAGCTGTAAAAATGCCTGGCGGGTATAGCCGTACTGCGAGAGCGCACTTTCATTCGCGTCAAGAAAATGCAGCGTGTCGGCGTCGTATATCCAAATCGCCAGCGGATTGCCGTTGAACAAGATGCTCAACGCAGAGATAGGAACCTCGGGGGTGAGTTTGTCTTGCTCTTGCGGGGCATCAGATCTCATTTAACGAATACCTCAGAATTACTCATGGGAAATTGACCGGCAGCTGCCATGCGAGGGGTGATATCCGCATACAAAACGTCAAATTCGGTTTGTTCGCCCCACCTGCTCTGGGCATTCGGAGAATGAAACATCCATGAACTGCAAGTCCGAGAAAATGCCGAGCCCAAGATCCTAGCTGGCCCGCACTCTTCACTACACAACAATAAAAAATAATTTGTTGTTAGCTTACTGCTAAATCTAATACAGCGGCGACTGCCTTCTCGCTTTTTTTTCGAGTGCACCATGCTTTTATTTGTGAGCAATTATCGGGCCAATCTATTTTCTATCTCTATTACGTTGGATGCTGGAAGACGGGTGCCGACTGCCTCGCTTTTTGCGCTTTGAAAGTATCCTCAGGCGATGCAAATTTGCCAAAGTCGAGGGCTGAAGTGACGATCGGTTCCATAGGCGTTATAACTTGGTAACGCTATCAGCGGCCGTTCCGATTCTTCAACCAATTTATCGACAGCGAAGCGGCGGCCCGAAGGTTGCCCGGCTCCAGAGGGTAGATCGAGACCGCGCGCAAGGCGCTTTTTAGTGCGGCCCACGGCTCTTTCTGTATCTTCATAGCATCCGCGCGTTGCTTATAGGCTCGTGCCAGAGAAATCTGTCGTGGAAGAACCCCGCACCCCTCGGAACCGTAATGCTTCTGTATGAATTGCAACTGGGCTTCCAGCATGCGCTGTGAATTCCTGGAGACTGATCCGGGGGAGGTTCGATAGTAAGCGAGCACTTTCGGGATGAACGCCACTTCATGCTTCAAGGCGATACGTAGCCAGAGGTCGCGATCTTCGGTGGAACGCATCGTCTCATCAAACAAGCCGACCTCCTCGATGCACGAGCGGCGGACCGTGACCGTGACGCATGGCAGCTCAACCTCACGCATATAAATGTAGCGCGCAATCTTCCCCTCAGCATGCCGCTGGTTGCCTTCGAACGTCGCTAGAACACGACCATCGGAATCTATGTAAGTAATCAATCCGTAGCTTATCCCCGCCTTCGGGTGCTCAGTCAACGCTTTCATTGAATCTGCAAGCCGGCTGGGCATCCAGATGTCATCCGCATCGAGAAGAGCAATAAATTTGGATGTAGATGCCCGGATCGCAGCATTTCTTGCGGAGGACATGCCACCATTCTTCTGCTTGATATATCTCAGCCTCGGACCGAAACGTTCAATGAACGGTGCAATGACGGCGGCTGTGTCATCGGTGCTGCCATCATCCGCAAGGATGATCTGCCAATCCTCAAATGTCTGGGCCCCCACGCTTTCGAGAGCTGCCGGCAGGTAAGTTGCAGCATTGAACGCCGGAATAATTACATCTACCGTAGCCATCACGCCTATTTTCACATATCAGCATGAAGCCCGAGCAGAAGGTCGCGATCGGCGTGTTGCCATAGACCGACTCTATCCGCCATCGATGTCATTTCGGAGGCTGCAACCATAACGCCAGATGACTAGTCTGCCGCCCCAGGTGGCGGAGGTGCAGAAGGCGCGTGCGGTGCAGATGGCGCTTTACGAGGCGGCGGTGTCAATGTAATTCGTGGAGCGGCCGGAGGCGCGGGCGGCAGCGGTACGACAGTGCTTTTCCTCACCGTGACATCTCCGTCGGTCGTAGCAATTGTCACCGTCGGCCCACCTCCGGCAACACGTCCTTGCAGCGTATGGCCCTCGTCGTCCCCACCGGGCGTCAGGCCAAAGTCGTTCTCCATATCCCCATTTCGAGTCTGTGCGTTGAGCGTGAATCCGGTCTTTCCCGGCAGCCCAAGGTCGACGGAGCCATGCCGGTTCTGAATAGAGATCGCTTCAAGCGGAGCAGCATTGGTCAATTCCACAGACCCATTGCGATTGGAGACATCAACGCTACCCTGTACGCGATCAAGGGTGATGTTCTTGTCCTGAGTCTTCAAAACGACCGGCCCGAGCACCTCGTTCGCATTCAGACTGTCATTGTCCACGTTGAATTCATCGTCTAATCGCGCAGCGCTGAACTGAGTCCTGGTTGTATTGAAGTGAATTGGACCCGCAATGTGTTCCAGATTTGTCGAGCCAAAGAAATCGCCTTGCAATGTCAGAGCGCCCGTAACGTCAGAGATATCGATATCTCCGCTATGGCCCTCAACCGATACGGGCCCGTGAATGCTGTGCAGAGTCACGCTCGCATCATCGTCATTCATGTGCAGCGTAACGCTATTGTCGACGCCACTTACATCAACGTCGCCATGATTGGCCGAGATGGTCACCGCAGCTGCCATCTCACTGACATTTACATCTCCATGATCCGCCTGCACGGTGATGGGAGCGGAATGCGGGACGGCAACCGTAAGATCTACCTCGCCGCCGTCTACGGAGTTGACGTTGAGTTTGAGAACTCCTCCATCGTTAGAAAACGTTGGCTCCAGCTCCCGCGTCTTGCGGTCGATGTCGGATTGCTTCCAGGCGTAGGTTTGGGTGTGCACGTTTACATGCACCTGACCATCGCTGCTGGAACCGGTAACGGTCACATCTCCTCGTGGATTGTTGATGACAAATGTGGTGGCGCTAGGAAGCGTGGATGCCATGGAGCTGTCTGCATCATGGCGGTCGCCGAAAAGATAATCGAGCTTGTTGTATCCATCCCCAAAGGTGTGGTCGCGCCAGGCCAGGCCGTATTCCACCGTTCGCGAGGCCAGACCAGCGAGCGCTAGCAAGATCAAGAGAAAGATGACGCTTCCGCCTAACACCCTCTCCCTGACTGCGTCCGCGCTGCGGTGTTGATCAACGAACCACTCCAGAAGTAGAACAATGCCCCCGGCGATCAGCACTGCCGGCCACCATCGGCTATACCACTCCAGGGACTGTCCCCACGAGATCCTGCCTGTTTGGGCTAAGAGAAACGTCACGCCGATCCCAAGAATAATCAGTGGCCCCAAAACAGATCCGCGGCGCATGCTGCGTCGCTGAGCACGTAGCTGGTAGCGCAGTGCGCGCTGCTGGGCCTGCTGCGCTCTTGCCTGGGCGCGTAGAATCTGTCGCTGCGCCCGTACGGCATTGCGATCATAGATAGGCGGATACTGACCCGGCGGGGGCGGCGGAGGATAGGAGCTCATGTTACTGTCCTCCCTTCGTGTCGTCGGGATTGTGGGGGACGGCGTCAGGCGCTACCCAAGCGGCGCGCGCAGCAGACTCTGTGGTCGGTGCGCTCGTGCTGATGGGGCCTGGGTAATTGCCTTCGACGTAAGGATTCGATGCGATCGGGAACGCAGATACAGAGCTTGATCCGGCCGTGCGTTCAAGCAACAGCAGCGCTCCGAATGTGATCAGCAATATCGAGGCGGCTAGTCCTACCGTAATGGGTACGTATGCTGCGTGCAGGATCAGTAAGACCGCGAGCACCATCAGAACGACAGGCCAGCGAATAATGCATACCAGCCTCGCTCCAGAATTCAGCCGTCGCGTAAATAACCATACGGACAGTCCAGCAAGGAATATCGGGGGCCACCATTGCGCGGTCAATTTCCAGTCCGGCAGTAGATTCGCCAGAAGAATCAACACACCGAGGGCGATCAGCCAAATCGCTCCGGACGGAAATCGCCGACTTACGGGGAACGGTACGCTGGATGTGGCTGGCGTGATGACGGGATTGTAGGTTTGCGAAGCGCCGGCGTAGGGCTCCGAGTAAGGGGCATGACCAAAGCCAGGATCGTATACCGCCTGCACGGGGGTATGGAATGTCCTGGAGGCTGCAGTAGGATCAGGCGACATCGTTTGACCGCCGAAGGCAGTTGGCGGAACATAGCCGACCCAATCGGGAGCGGTTCCAACCGGAATCGGGTTGACCGGAGCATAGGCTGGGTCAGCAACCGGGCTGGTCGCCTGGGCCTGGCTGGCGGAAGCTGGAGGTGCGGCGCCCGCACGCGGTTTCGCGGAATTTATCGTTCCCCAGGACTTACCAAAGCCCAAGCGCTCGCCAATATCGTTGAAGCCAAACGCATTCGGTAAGGGCAGGTCATCGCGTCGCGCCACTGCCGTGTGATATGCCTCGAAGGACATGTAGAAGACCCAGCCCGCCACAAATAAGCCGAAAATCCCATTAACGTTGTCGGATAGAGATACAAAAATCGCAAAGACGGCCAGATGGGCGATTCCTTTGGCAAACTGGCCGTTATACATTGCGCCGACTCCGGGAATAAGACCTAGAATCGCCGCCAGAATCGGACTTGGTTCACTGATTGGACCTGGTGGAGGGGGAACAGCCGTGTATGGCGGAACGGCTGTGTAGCCTGGCGTCGATGTCGTGGAACCCACCCGCGCGACAAGGCAAGGCTCACAGAAGACGCCGGTGCCGACGGTCCGAAGAGTCTTCTGCGTGAGCGGCTTTCCGCAGTCCTGGCAGAACCCAGCCCGTTGCGGTCCGCCTGGAGCTGCCTGCGCAGACGTACTCTCCGAGCTGGTCGAGGCGTCTTTCGTTCCCCACCCGTCTGTTTCTGTTTTTGTGTCGTCGTTCATGCTGCCACGCCCTTCCCTACCGATGGCCGGCCGGAGACGAATCATTCGTCCCGTCATCATTGTGCAATTCACTCAGCCGCGATTCCACCTGGTAGACCGCTCGGTTGTTCTGGAACCTCCGTGTCGCCGAGGCGTCCAAGTCGGCTACAGTCCGCTTGAGCGCGGAGGGCGTAAAGTTCGAAGCTCTGAGATCGCGCAACCGGACCCCGGTCAAATTCAATGTCAGGGCGATCGAGAAGAAGGCCATGGCTGCCGTCATTGCCAGACGGGGTTGGAGGATAGCCCGCGAGCTCTCGGTCACAAGCCAACCGTCCCACAGCTTGCGAAGAGCGAGCAGTGGGCCACCAAAGCCCTTACGCTGCTCGGCCATTACTGGAAACACGGGCCGCTGCGCAGGAACAAGGACGGTAGGAGCGGCAACGGTACTGGCATGCTGCTGAACCGCGCCGGTCGTCTCGGCTAGGATCTTTGCCAGCAATCCGGCTGGTGGCTCAGGAGTCTGGCTCTTCAGCATGCTCAACCAGGCCGCACCCCGTTTCGCCTCCGCCAGCTCGCGCGCACACTCCACGCAACCTGCGACATGCTTTTCGAATGCACTCTGCTCGGATTCGCTCAACATGCCATCGACAGCCTCGGGCAGCATCGCCTCACAGACCGTGCAGGCTGCGGAACACTCCGCAAATCCCTCGAATTGGTTCATGTTTGCCACTCACATCACCTGCCCTTCTAGACGCTTCAAAAGCCTTGCAAGTTCACTGCGCCCACGGCTGATCCGGCTCTTCACGGTACCTTGGGGTACACCCAAAATCTCGGCGATCTCCTTGTAATCCATGTCTTCCAGATCGCGTAAAATCACTGCTTCTCTCAGATCAGGCGACACCTGCTTCAGTGCCTCCTGGATCTGAGCCCTCAATTCTAGCCCGGCTACGTGGTGCTCCTGGTTCTTGCCGCCATCGGTGAGACGCTCCGCTTTGGTTGGCCCATCTTCCTCGCCTTCATCCAACGAGTCGCTGGCTCGTTCCAGCCGCGAGCGACGATAGTTGTCGACCAGCAGATTCCGGGTCAAGGTCGTCAACCACGTAGTGAAACCGCCCTTATCCGGATCAAAACTCGCCAGGTTTCGGTACATCTTTAAGAATGCTTCTTGTGCTAAATCTTCCGCATCGCTCTGCGATCCAGTAAACCGGTAGCAGATCCCATAGATTCTACGATGCTGCGACTTTGCGAGTTGCTCCCAGGCCTGGGCATCTCCGGCAAGGCAGCGAGCCGCGAGGTCGGCGAGAGTCTTTTGCTCGGCGAGAGCCGCAGTTCTGTCGCTCTGTAGCTGAGACTGCGGCTTTGGCTCTTCAGGCGACATGTGCGCCTCTCCGAGGCGTTTCTCCTTGGAAAGCGGTTGCTGCAAACCCTGAGCCTTGTCCCTGGTCAGCGGAGTTGACCCAAACCGCGCTGGGGGAACCGGCGAAGTCGCCCTTGCATACCGCCCAAACAGTGCCGGAATGGTCGCGCTCGCCATAGAAAGTCATACGTAAACATTGCAGGGAAGGTTCCATTGGAGCATAAACGGACGGAAGGAACAGGTATCAGCCCATGCTATCTGGCTTTCCCTGCTCCAGCAGGTGTTTCGCGGCTCTGGCCCTAAAGCTTGATCACTCCACACGCGATCCTGTTTCCTGAGTCGCCGCTTGGGTCGGTTTTCTGGTTATCGGCTTTCGCGTGGACCACAATCGATGTCCCCCCATGCAGAAACAGCGAGTTGGGCGCCGCAGGGTCCAGCGAGATCGACTGGAGGACAAACGTGGCCTCACCCGTGTGATCCTCGCCCACCGACACGCTCTCTGGCATATCGCCATTGTGGTGCCCCATCGGGTTCATATAACCGTGGTGTTTGCCATCGGGGTTGAAGTGGCCTCCGGCGCTCTTAAAGTCGGGTGCGTCACAGACCGCATTCTGATGAATATGAACAGCGTGCAGCCCGAATTCAAGATTCTTCAGCTCAATCTTGACCTTCACGCCCTTCTTCACGGTCTTGAATATCGCGAAGCCGACATCTTGACCGGAGGCGTTCGTCATTTGAACTTTGATTTGCTTCGGGGCTTCCTGCCCGCGGGCTACCGCGGCCGCCATCGCCATCGCAATCAAACCTGTCGTCAACCGTTCAAAGCGCATAAGAGACCTCCGAACAACCTGGGCAAGCATACCGCAGTTGTCCACTGCTGCCCACCAATTTACGATAAGTCCACTATGTCATCTAACAGTACTCCTGGCGTCCTCGAAGTCATTACCGGCCCAATGTTTTCGGGAAAGAGCGAGGAATTGATACGCCGTCTCAAGCGTGCCCGTATTGCTCGCCAGCGCGTCGCGTGCTTCAAACCGGACATTGACCTCCGGTATCACCGGTCGTCCATCGCCAGTCATAGCGCTCAGACTCATGAGGCGACCACGGTTGCTACCGTCGAGTACCTTCGCGAGGCTCTCTATCCGCAACTGGATTCGATCGAAGTCATCGGCATCGACGAGGTGCAATTCTTCGATGCTGCCATCATTCCGCTTGCTGTCGAACTCATTGCGCTGGGGAAGCGCGTCATCATGGCTGGGCTCGACACGACCTTCGCCGCCGAGCCGTTTGGGCCCGTTCCGAACCTGATGGCAATCGCGGATACGGTGACGAAGCTCTCTGCGGTGTGCATGGTGTGCGGCGCGGCCGCGATACACACGCAGCGCCTCGGTCAGAGTCAGGAACTGGTCGTCGTTGGTGCGGCGGGGCTTTACGAAGCGCGGTGTCGTGCTCATTTTCACCCTTACATGGATGAGCATGCCCCTGAGCAATTGCAGCTTACTCCGGCGCACGAAACATTTGGCAGAACTGGCTTGTCTGCTAAGACGCTGTGAGGGAAGGTTTTGGCCGACGGCCGAAACTCCACATGACGGTCGCCATGAAAGCGCAAGCCGCGATACTGAATCCCCCGTCGACGAGGTACATGCGCGCCAGTCCGTGGCTGTCGTAGACTCGGCCGTCGAGCACGCCCATGTAGAGGATTGGGATAACAGTTGCGGAGGTAAGCAGGCTGAACTGCGTCGCTGCCAGGGGGTTATTTCGGCCGATCGTGGCGAAACAGATTGCCACGGCGGCTGTGAAGCTCAGGGCTTGAACGACATTTTCTCCAAGAAACGCTATCCCAAAGGTGAGCGGACTTCTCGGCAGCAGTAGCAGCAATAGCGTAAATACACTACCTACTGTACCGATCAGCAGGTAAAGAGGGAGGGCCTTGAACCATCGGGCCAGCAGCGGGAGTAGGAGGCATGCTGAGGCGCCGGCGAGAGAAAGAACAACTCCTCCCATGCGGCCTACAAACGCGGGCGAAGCGTGGAAGTCCTGGGAGACGCCGCCAAGCTGGTTTGTGAGAGCAAACGATCCCGTAGGTGCCGTAAACAATAGCAGCGTAAGGAGTACGTCTCGCCGCTTGAAGAGAGCCCGAAGCTCTGAGAATAGCTTTCGGAAGCCGTCCCGAGCAAGATTCAGCGTCGATTTTTGGGCCTCGGGAAATGCCAGCTCCGGAACCGGAATCCACGGGAATACGGCGGCTGGAAGGATGACCAGGAGGCCGAGGATCGGGGCGATCATTGGCAAGGGGAGGCTGCGCATTCCTTCAACGGCCAAGCCGGTCATGAGGCCGTTGCCGAGGAAGAGGCCGACCTGGGTCCATGCACTTAGGCGGGCACCCTCGTGATTGGGGTTGTCACACTCTGACTCCGCTACGTCCGGAATGACTCCGGAGAGCCAGCCGCCGAGGGCGTTTGAACTCAGAACAGAGGCCGCGTAGGCCACCATGAGCATGATTTCGAGGAGCAGTAAATGCTGCCGCAGAAGGACGGCGGTCATCAGACCAAAGCCTGCAAGTGTTGCAAATAAAGTGGCGTACGCGCGGCGGGTGAAGCGAATGTCGAGCAGGGGACCGAGCAGGAAGACCCAGAATCCCGGGGAGAGGCAGGCCGCGGAGATTGCAGCAATCCGCATCTCGGGAACGCCTTGGGCCGCGAGCATCTGAGGCAGAGGCAGGACGATGAAGCCGCCCACGAGGCCGATCGTGGCGTTGGAGAGGCCCATGAGCCACACGGGGGCCCGTCGGCGATGGGATAGGGTGGACACCGCCACAGTGTACGGCAGGGGGTGGTTTATTCCTCTGATGCCAACGGTTGCCAAAGCTCTACGCGGTTGCCGTCGCAGTCCTTGATCCATGCGAAGCGGCCATAGGACTGGTCGTCGCGCTTGGGGTCGATCCAAACATCGGCCTTGCTAAGTGAGGCAAGCAAAGCGTCTAGGTCGTCTACTCGGTAGTTGATCATGAACTGCTGAGGACCGTCACCGAAGTAGCTGGTGTCTTGAGGGAAGGCCGACCACGCGGTCATGCCGCTGCCCGCGGGGCCTTCGTCAGACCATTGGAATGCGGTGCCGTTGAAGTCGCTGAGCGTGATGCCGAGGTTTTCGGCGTACCATTTTGCGGTTGCCTTGGGGTCTTTGGAGCGGAGGAAGACTCCGCCAATTCCTGTAACTCTTGCCATGTGAACCTCTTAGGATTGCTGGAGTGAGTGGATCAGATCAGTAACGGAGCCGTTGTCGATGGTGTTCGCGGCTAGGGCGATGCCATCTTGAAGAGTGTCGGCGACACCGCCAACCACCAGCACGGCGGCTGCATTGAGGAGGACTACGTCGCGACGAGGCCCAGTTGCTCCGGAAAATATAGCCTTTAGAATGAGCGAATTATCGGATGCATTGCCGCCCGCCAAGGCGGTTAGTGGAGCGCGAGTGAGGCCGAATTTTTCAGGGGCGATGGTGTATTCGGTGACGAGGCCGTTGCGGAGCTCAGCGATTTCGCTGGGACCTGATAGGGCCAGTTCATCCAGGCCGCCGTCGCCGTGGACGACCATGGCGTGTTGAATGTCCAATAGAATCATGGCGTTGGCAACGAGAGGGACGAGACGGGACTGATAGACGCCCATGACCTGACGGCGGGCTCCGGCTGGGTTGAGCAGAGGGCCGAGGATGTGCAGGATGGAGCGCACGCCGAGCGCCTTGCGGACGGGCATAACTGCTTTCAATTGAGGGTGATGCGAGGGGGCTAGAAGAAAGGCGAAGTGGCGGCTGCGGAGCGCCGAGGCGGCCTCTTCGGGGGTTAGCTGAATAGGGATGCCGAGAGCTTCGAGGACGTCGGCGGAGCCGCAGAGGGAGGTAACCGCACGATTACCGTGCTTGGCGACTCGGACTCCGGCGGCTGCGGCGACGAGGGCGGCGGCAGTGGAGATGTTGAAGCTTCCGCTGGCATCGCCTCCGGTGCCGCAGGTGTCAACTAATTCAAGACGCTCTATGTCGTTGAGGGGTAGTAGGTTAGCCGCGTCGCGGAGGGTCGAAGCGAAGCCGGCAATCTCGGCAGCGGTCTCGCCACGGGCGGCTAGGGCGCCGAGCATGGCGGCTAATTCTATGTCGCTGGCCTGGCTGGAGAGGATGTTTTGCATGAGCGCGGAGGCTTCGGAGCGCGAGAGGGTTTCGCGCTGTTCGATGATGCGCCGAAGCTCGTTCTGGATGGACATGACGCTTTTGAGCCTACCAAAGAGTGCTGCCTCAGCCGTGTTTTGGATAGCAAATCGAGGGGTTCAGCGCTGTTTTCAGCAGCGAATTAACCTGATTTTCGACCTCTCGGGTTTCCCCCGACCTGGAGGTGGGTGAAATGGCGCAGGTCCGCCGATTATCGCCGTCTGTATTTGCTACTGACTCGAGCGAATCGCTAGGATGATTCCGATGGTGGGATCACAAACCGTCCGAATTGAAACCGTAAGGCTGGAGTCCGCATGAAGATCCATGAGTACCAAGGGAAAGAGATTCTTCGCAAGTATGGGGTAGCCGTTCCGAACGGTGAGATGGCGACGACGCTGGAGGAGGCGGACACGGCGGCGAAGCAGTTGTTCTCCGAAGGGAACGCGGTGGTGGTGGTGAAGGCTCAGATTCACGCGGGGGGACGCGGGAAGGGCGGCGGGGTGAAGCTGGCGAAGTCGATGGCGGAGGCGGCTGCGGCGTCGAAGGCGATTTTGGGAATGCAGTTGGTGACTCACCAGACGGGGGCGGCGGGACAGAAGGTGCAGCGGCTGCTGATCGAGGCCGGGTCGGCGATCGATCGCGAGCTGTATCTGGGGTTGGTGCTGGATCGCGCGTCGGCGCAGGTGGTGTTCATGGCGTCGCAGGCGGGTGGGATGGAGATTGAGGAAGTTGCGAAGGACACTCCCGAGAAGATCTACAAGGAGTATGTGGATCCGGCAATTGGGTTTCAGCCGTACCAGGCTCGCAAGCTGGCGTTCAAGCTGGGCTTGGCTCCGTCACAGATTGGCGAAGCGGCTCGGTTCATGTTGGGGATGTATCGGGCGTTTATCGATACCGACTCGACGCTGATGGAGATTAATCCATTCATCACGACGAAGGATGGGAAGCTGCTGGCGCTGGATTGCAAGATGAACTTTGACGATAACGCGATGTTCCGGCACAAGGATTTGAAGGAGCTGCGGGATATTTCTGAAGAAGACCCGCTGGAGGTGGAGGCGAGCAAGTTTGCGCTGAACTACATCAAGCTGGATGGGTCGATTGCTTGCATGGTGAATGGCGCGGGCCTGGCGATGGCGACGATGGACATCATCAAGTATGCGGGCGGGTCGCCGGCGAACTTTCTCGATGTGGGCGGCGGAGCGAACCAGGAGCAGATTGAGAATGCGTTCGGGATTTTGCTGAGCGATCCCAACGTCAAAGCGATTTTCATTAACATCTTCGGCGGCATTTTGCGCGTGGATGTGCTGGCGACTGCCGTTGTTGCTGCGGCGAAGAAGTTGAATGTGACGCTGCCGATTATTCTTCGGCTTGAAGGAACGAATGTTGAAGAGGGTAGAGAGATTATCGCCGCGTCTGAAATGAAGGTTCAGATTGGCGCGACGATGAAAGAGGCGGCGGATTTGGCGGTTGCTGCGGCGAAAGGCTAGCTTTTAGCTTTTAGCTTTTAGCTTTTAGCTTTTAGCTTTTAGCTTTTAGCTTTTAGCTTTTAGCTTTTAGCTTTTAGCTTTTAGCTTTTAGCTTTTAGCTTTTAGCTTTTAGCTTTTAGCTTTTATTCGAGTCGGTTTCTTGCTGGGGTTGTATGGAGTTTGTATTTGGTTCTTTCGGCCATCATGAGAGGTTTCCTTGGCGCAGGCATTTCAGGATTTGAAGGTATGGCAGCGGGCGATCGAAATGAGTCTGGCGGTCTACAAATATACCGAGGATTTTCCTTCGAAAGAGCTTTACGGTTTGAGTTCGCAATTGCGCAGGGCCTCGGTTTCGGTTGCAAGCAATATCGCTGAAGGGCGCGGTCGTTGTACGCCGGGAGAGTTCAAACAATTCCTGGGAATTGCGCACGGTTCCAATTTCGAGGTGCAAACACAGCTGGTAATTGCAGGAAGACTTAAGTTTGGTAAGGCGGCTCTATTGGACGAGGCCGAGAAGATGAGCGTGGATGTTGGCAAATGCTCAGTTCGTTCATCGCAAAGTTTGAGGCGAAGAGATAGGAGTTGTAACGATGTCAGTACTGGTTGGTAAGGGAACGCGGCTTATTGTGCAGGGGATTACGGGGCGTGAGGGTTCGTTTCATGCCAAGGGTTGCGCGGAGTATGGGACCAAGGTGGTGGGCGGAGTTACGCCGGGTAAGGGTGGGACTACGTTTGAGGGTTGGCCCGTGTTCAATACCGTCGAGGACGCGGTGCGGGAGACGGGTGCGAATGCTACTGTGATCTTCGTTCCTCCACCGGCGGCGGCGGATGGGATTTTGGAGGCTACGGCAGCGGGGATTCCGCTGATCGTGTGCATCACCGAGGGAATTCCAGTGCTGGATATGGTGAAGGTCTGGGAGGTCGTGCGGAAGTCCAAGTCGCGGCTGATCGGGCCGAACTGTCCGGGAGTGATCTCTCCGGGAAAGGCGAAGATCGGGATCATGCCGGGGCGGATTCATAAGGAAGGGTCGGTGGGGATAGTGTCGAAGTCGGGCACGCTGACGTATGAGGCGGTGTACCAGTTGACGCAGCGGGGGATTGGGCAGTCGACTGCCATTGGGATTGGGGGCGATCCGATTATTGGGACGACGCATATCGATGCGCTGAAGCTGCTGAATGATGACCCTGATACTGAAGCGATCATCATGATCGGTGAGATTGGTGGATCGGCGGAGGAGGCGGCGGCCGAGTACATCAAGGAGTTTGTGAAGAAGCCGGTAGTGGGCTTTATCGCAGGGCAGACGGCTCCTCCAGGACGACGGATGGGTCATGCAGGTGCGATCATCTCTGGCGGCGAGGGGACGGCGGAGAGCAAGATGGCTGCCATGACGGCTGCGGGGATTCACGTGGTGAAGTCTCCTGCGGAGATTGGCGAGACGATGCAGCGGGTGATGGGGAAGTAGCAGGGGATAGAGCGTAGAGAAAGCGGGCTCGGGCGTGATGCCCGGGCCTTTGCTTTGGCTGTGGGAGTTGGCGGGGTTAACGGGTTTGTTGGCGTGAGTAGAAGGCCCACGCAATGCCGAACATGACGGCGACCATGAACGCGAGTTCCGCGTGGGGGCGGTTGCGGTAGTAGAGATTGACGATGGCGTCGAAGGTCCAAGCAGCGGAGCCGACGGCCCATATCCATGCTGTGCGACGCATCCTCTCTCCTTCGATTGGATTAGACGTACCGAGCGGCTCGCCCAGTAGAGCGCATAGCGCATTTTATGCGCGAAATCGTGGCCATGCGGCGGAGATGACGCGGACGGCGAGTTTGCGGAGTGGATGAGATCGGGAGTTCGGTGAGGACGAATTTTTTGCTTGCGAACCGAAGCTCGAAGCTCATAGGCTCCTCACGAACAGACCCAGGCAAGCGATTTAGCAAATGCGTTAGAAAGCCTTGCCGCTCCGGCAAATGTAGTAATTTGATAGGCTCCTTGGACCCGCGGAGGGATTTATACTCCGGTATGCGCAAAGTGCTGATGGGGTTGGTTGCCGGTGTCTGCGTGGGCGTGTCTGCGATTGGGGTGGCGCAGACGGTTTCGGTGAGGTTTCCGGCGACGGCGTCGGGGAAGGCGCTGGATGGGCGGCTGATGGTGCTGCTGTCGAATGATCCGAGTGAGGAGCCTCGGATGCAGATCAACGATACGATGCTGTCGCAGCAGGTGTTTGGCGTGACGGTGGATGGGATGCGGCCGGGGCAGCGTGTTGTGGTGAGGGATGGGACGGATGGATTGGCGGGGTATCCTCGGGCGACGTTGAAGGACGTGCCGGAGGGGGATTACACAGTGCAGGCGGTGCTGAATGTGTATGAGACGTTTCATCGCGGGGATGGGAGCGTGGTGAAGTTGTCGGCGGATCGGGGCGAGGGGAAGCAGTGGAGTGTGGCTCCGGGGAATTTGTATTCGAAGCCGGTGAAGATGCATGTGGGGCCGGGCGCGAAGTTGGAGATTGTGATGGGGCAGGTGATGCCGGAGATCAAGCCGGTGGCGGATTCGAAGTACATTCGGCATATCAAGATTCAGTCGGCGTTGCTTACGAAGTTTTGGGGAAGGCCGGTGTATCTGTCGGCGGTGGTTATGGTGCCGTGGGGGTTCGATGAGCACCCGGAGGCTCGGTTTCCGCTGTTGATTTCGGAGGATCATTACACGGCAGCGTTCGATGATTTTCGGACGGAGCCGCCGGATCCGAACTTGAAGCCGGTGTACTCGGAGCGGTTTCATCTGGCTGGGTATAACCGGATCATGCAGGCGGAGGCTTACAAGAATTATCAGGAGTGGGTGAAGCCTGGCACGCCTCGGATGCTGATTGTGAAGCTGCAACATGCGAATCCGTATTACGACGATAGCTATGCAGTGAATTCGGCGAACGTGGGACCTTATGGGGACGCGATTGAGACGGAGCTGATTCCGGCGATTGAGAAGCAGTTTCGCGGGATAGGCGCGGG
>Ga0302140_10002081_pt1 | contig 26062 bp, 19 predicted proteins | sample I_Bog_E1_1_FD_202095 | JGI IMG/M metagenome (GOLD analysis project Ga0302140, IMG submission 202095) | Peat permafrost microbial communities from Stordalen Mire near Abisko, Sweden - I_Bog_E1_1 | ecosystem: Environmental > Terrestrial > Soil > Wetlands > Peat | place: Sweden: Abisko, Stordalen... | reverse complement strand
ATTCTGGCGCAGCACTCCCAGAGTCGTCATTCTGGCGCAGCACTCCAAGAGTCGTCATTCTGGCGCAGCACTCCAAGAGTCGTCATTCTGGCGCAGCCAGAATCTCTGTATTTCGTCGTTGTCTGTTCTATTGTTTGTCATTCCGCAGCGCAGCGGAGGAATCTGCTGTTGCTCTTCCCCCGCGTCAATTCGCCGAAGGCCGCTCCACATGGTCGATCACGACCACATCCGCCTGCGCCTTCACCGCCTCCAGCTTCAGCCCAATCTGTTCCTGTATCGCTGTAAACAGCCCCGGCGCAGCATTCGGATCGTTCGACGGCGGCGCAATCCTCGCCCCAATCGCCGTGAACTGCGACTCATCCGGCGTCCACTTCAGCATAAAATCCCACCGGCCCTCCAGCCCCGTCTGGTCCACCACCGGCCGGTCCAACACGTACTGCATCGCTTTGGCATACTCCCCCATCGTTGTGTTCGTCTCTTTCATCCACGCCGACGTGGAGAAGTCGTCATTCGGTGGCCCGTTCGGATTGCCCAGGCTCTTGGTCAGCTTCGGCCCTCCCTTCGCAACCGTCAGCGCATACACCAAGAGCTCCCTCTTCTCGCTATGGAGCTTCAACCCGAAGCGGTCAGCCAGCACCTTCCGAATCATCGACCGGAACTGCGTCAGATTCGGCTCGCCCGGCACATCCGGCACGCCATCCACAAAGTAGTGGTCCGTGCTCATCCACGCCGGGCCGCCCACAATCTGCTTCACATGAATCCCCCACGCAAACGAGATCATGTCATTCATCGTCTCGTTGGCCGCGCGAACATGTCGTCCCCGGGTCTGAAATCCGCGGTTCCCGTCGTTCGGGTCGCTCGGCTTGATTGTGACTACGTCATACGTCGGATCGGCATCCAGCGCCATGGGCTTATCAGGCTCCGGGATCGGCCACGCGGCCTCATCGTTGACATGCACAAGATTCAGCGCATACGACCCCGATCCCTGCGTCCACGTTCCCGCCATCGACGCGCCGTCGGCGCTCAGCGTCCCCGCATAGTTGGCTTCGATTGACGCAATCGCAAACCTCACATCTGTGCCCTGCAGCGCAATCGAAGGAATTGCAGAAGCATTGCCCGAATCAATGTTGTAGAGTTCGCCCTTCCATACGCCGCCGATCCCGCTACTACCCTTCGAGATCTTCAGGACGATCCGCACCCCATCGCGAAACTGCATCGTCCCCTGCCACGTCCCCGCAATTCCCTGCGCTTGCGTAGTTTGCGCTGCCTGAGCTTGCACCGGAGCCTGCGCCACCAACTGCGCGCCGCCCAGACCCAACATCATCGCCGCCGCCACAACCACCCAGGCCGCCCCGCCAATCCACAACCTTCTTCCCAATACCGCTGAACAAATCATTGGCCCAGCCCTCTGCAAACCACTACGCATTCTATGCCCAATAAGTTTGATTTAATGTGTCTTCGCGTCCTCGATCACCCCGCGATCAAGGATGCGAAATAAAGTCCCCTCAAAAACCCCAGCAAATCCACTTGTCAAGACCATCGAAGCCAAAAATTCCCCATAACCAACACCCCATCAACCACTTCCACTCGAAAAATAGTTGGCATAGTAGTTATGCTCCACGGCGTATAATTAAATCAGTAAGCAAAACAAGGGAAGTCCGGCCCTACAGCCGGGCTTCTCTCTTTGCATAGAACAACCGACTATAAACGGCTTATTATCTTATTGATGCCTATAACATGTTTAGAATAGACGCTTTGCACATCAAAACGTATAAAATGCTGATTATGGATACGTTAGCAAGCACGAAAAAAGGGGGGGGGAGGGGGGGGAGTAACCAAAGAGTAATCTACGGCTTCGCCTCAGCGAAGTATCCCGTCCGATAGCGCAAATTGTACTTCGCATCCAGCGCCGCGTCGGTCAGCTTCACCTTGATCCGCCGAAACCCGCCGCTGCCCTGTTCCGGCGCGTAATAGCCCAACAAATACTGCGTCCGCAGGTCGTCCGAGATGTGCTGAAACGCAGGCTCCAGGTCCTTCGGGTCCACAACGGTGTAGTACTTCCCGCCCGTGTCCTCGGCAAGCTGGATCAGCGCGTGTTCGCCGCCCGTGTTGCGTCCCGCGTCCGCCTCGATCGGCACAATGATGATCGAGTAGACCATCGCCCCCGCGCGCTCGGCCTCTTCCACCGCCTCCTCGTAGCGCTTGCCGCCGACCGAGTCGCCGCCGTCACTGATCACCACCAGCACGCGGCGCCGCCCAGCCGCCGCCGAGGTCGTCGCCAGCCGCTGGCTGGCCAGAAAGACTGCATTGTAGAGAGCTGTCTCGTCGCCGCGGCGGATCTCGCCCAGCCCCTCCTCGATGCGCTTGGCGTCGTTGGTAAACGGCACCACCTCGCGCACGTTGTCGGCGAACTCCATCAGGCCGATCTCGTCCTGTGGCCGTAGAATCGCATGCACAAAGTGCTTCGCCGCCTCACGCTCCAGCCGCTCGCTGGTCACCACCGTCTCGCTCGCGTCGATCGCCAACACGATCGACAGCGGCGAGGTCGCCTCGCGCTCGAACACCGCGACCGTCTGCTCCCGTCCGTCCTCGAAGAGCTGAAAGTCCTTCTTCTCGAAGCCGCCCGCCGGCGCGCCGTGCGCATCCACCACGTTCACCGCCACGTTCACCAGCCGCGCCTTCACGCGCAGCGTCCCCACGTCGCTTCCCCCGTTTTTCAATGTGCCCACCGGCTGCGAAGCCGCACTCTGCGCCGCCGCGCCCGCCCCGGTCAGAGGCCCATCCACCGGCTCCGGCAATCCCGCATTGGGATGCGCCACCCGCCGCCGCACCACCGGGGCCGCTGTCGTCGTCGCTCCACTCGAAGTTGTGCCACTCTGCGGCGAGCCGGTCTGCGAACTTCCGCTCTGCGGCAAATTCGTCGTCTGTTTCGCAGTTGGCGTCACCGGAGTCGGCTCCGCCTGCGTCTCCTGCGCCCTGCACCACGCGCCGGAAGTCGCCAGCACCAGAAAGGAACCAAGCAATGCCGCAGTCCATCTCATTCCGCATCCCCTCTCGGGTGTACCGCAAGTTCCTCCGGAAACGGCTCGCCCGCGGCCCACACCGCGCCATCCGCGAAGGTCTCCCGCTTCCAGATCGGCACCGTCTTCTTCAGCGAGTCGATCAGCCACCGGCACGCCTCGAACGCCGCAGCGCGATGCGCGCTCGCCACCACAATCAACACGCTTGTTTCCCCCACCATCAGCCGCCCCAGCCGATGCACCATCGCAACATCCCGCACGCCAAACCGCGCCACGGCCTCCGCCGCCAGTCCGCGCATCTGTTCCAGCGCCATCTCGCGGTACGCCTCATAATCCAGATACAGCGTCCGCCGTCCGCGCGTGTTGTCGCGCACAATGCCGTCAAACACGCACACCGCGCCGTCCGCGCCAGCCTTCATCGCGGCCACAATCTCCCCAGCCGCAATCGCCGCATCCACAATCTCGACTTTGCCGACTTCGTTGCTCATCGCTCTCCGCACTCGCCGTACGAACTGCACCCGCCGCTGACTGGCGGCAGCAGAGCAACCTCGTCGCCCTCGCGCAACACCTCAGCCAACGAGCTGTACTCCCGATTGACCGCCACAGCCAGACTCCGCCAAATCCCTTCGTCCGCTCCATTGCCCGTCGAATCATTAGACGTTCGTCCGCGCAGAATCTCTATCAACTCCCCAACAGTCGCCCCCTCCTTCAACTCGACCGTCTCATCCGACAAACCGGCCATCTCTCGCAACACGCCGAAGGTAAGCAGCCGCACCCGCATCCGCCCAGAATACCCCGCTAGCCAGCCTCCGCGCACCCGTTTTCCCCAACCGCGTTCTTCCCAGAGGCAAGCCGTGCAGCATTGCAAAACAAAACAGGCGGTCGCAATACCTCGCGACCGCCCTCTCGCTGCAACTAGGAATCTACTTGAATCAGATCGTCGCGCCAATCAGTTCCTCGCGCATTACCTCGTCCCGCACCGCTTCGTGCTTCGTCTTCGGCAGCGCAATCGCCAGCACGTCCTCAATCCGGCTCGCATAGTGGATCGTCACTCCCTTGATCTGCTCGGGCGACAGGTCCTCATCTACCTGCTGCTTGCAGTCCGTCGGCAGAATCACGTCGCGCACTCCGGCCCGCTTGGCCGCAAGGAACTTCTCCTTGATGCCGCCAACCGGCAGAACATTTCCGCTCAGCGTTATCTCGCCCGTCATCGCAAGCAGCGGGTGCACCCGAGTGTCCGTCAGCAGGCTCACCAGCGCCGTCGCCATGGTCACGCCAGCGCTCGGTCCGTCCTTCGGAATCGCGCCCGCCGGAACATGGATATGCAGATCGGTCTCCTTCAGCAGGTCCTCGTCCAGCCCCAGAGACTTCGCATTCGATCGTACCCACGTCAGCGCAGCCTGCATCGACTCTTTCATCACATCGCCAATCTGCCCGGTGATGGTGAACGTCCCCTTGCCCTTCATGCGGTTGGCCTCGATGAACAGCACATCGCCGCCCGCCGGTGTCCACGCCAGTCCTACAGCAACCCCGGGCCGCTTCGTCCGCTCGGCAATCTCCGTATCCACGCGCACCTTGATCCCGCCCAGGAACTCCAGAATCACCTCATTCGTGACCACCAGCTTCTCCGGCTTGCCCTCGGCAATCCGTCGCGCCAGCTTGCGGCAGATCGTGCCAATCTGCTGCTCCAGCTTGCGCACGCCTGCCTCCCGCGTGTAGTGCCGTGCAATCTGCCCAATGCTCTCTGGCGAAAACTCAATCAGAGCCGGGTCGATCCCGTTTTCCTTGATCTGCCGTGGAATCAGGTAGGTCGTCGCAATCGCCACCTTCTCTTCCTCGGTGTATCCCGTCAGCTCGATAATCTCCATCCGGTCCAGCAGCGGTGCCGGCACCGGATCGAGCTGGTTCGCCGTGCAGATGAACAGCACCTTCGACAGGTCGAACGGCTGGTCCAGATAGTTATCGCGAAATGTATTGTTCTGCTCCGGGTCCAGCACCTCCAGCAGCGCGCTCGCCGGATCGCCGCGAAAGTCCCTCCCCAGCTTGTCCACCTCGTCCAGCATGAACACCGGATCGTTGGTCTCCACTCGCTTCAGATTTTGGATCACCTGCCCAGGCAACGCCCCGATGTACGTCCGCCTGTGTCCGCGCAGCTCCGCCTCGTCGTGCATTCCCCCCAGCGAGATGCGCGCAAACTTCCGTCCCAGCGCCCGTGCCACGCTCCGCCCCAGCGACGTCTTGCCTACGCCCGGAGGCCCCACAAAGCACAGAATCGGCCCCTTCATGTCCGGCTTCAATCGCCGCACCGAGAGATAGTCCAGAATCCGGTCCTTCACCTTCTTCAACCCATAGTGGTCCGCGTCCAGAATCTCCTTGGCCCGCAGAATGTCCACCTCGCCCGCCGAAGACTTCGACCACGGAAGCACCGCCAGCCACTCAATATAATTCCGCGTCAGCGAATAATCCGCCGCCATCGCGTTCATCCGGCTCAACCGCCCCAGTTCCTTCAACGCGTCCTTCTTGGTCTCCTCCGGCATTCCCGCCGCTTCAATCTTCTCCTTCAGCTCCGCAATGTCCTTCTGCGTCTCGTCCAGGTCGCCCAGTTCCTTCTGGATAGCCTTCAACTGCTCGCGCAGATAGTAGTCCCGTTGCGACGACTGCACCGAGTCCTGCACCTCGGTCTGGATCTTGTTGCGCAACTGCTGCACCTCAATCTCCTTCGCCAGGTGATTGTTGATCCGCTCCAATCGCGCAGAGATGTCCGGCGTCTCCAGCAGCTCCTGCTTGTCCGTCGTCGTCAGGAACGGCAGCGACGACGCAATAAAGTCCGCCAGCCGCCCCGGCTCCTCGATATTGATCGCAATCGTCTGCAGGTCGTCCGACAGCGTCGGCGACGAGCTCACAATCTGCTGGAACTGGCTCACCACATTGCGCTGCAACGCCTCCGTCTCCGGCGACGCCACAGGCTCAATCTCTTCCACCGTCTCGCACTCCGCAGTCATAAACGGACTGACCTGTGTAAACTCCCCTAGCCGCACCCGCTCATTGCCCTCGGTAAAGACAAACAGGCTCTGGTTTGGCATCTTCACCACTTTATGCACCGTCGCGCGCGTCCCAATGTGGTGCAGGTCCGCCGCCTCCGGCGAGTCCTGCCGGGCGTCGCGCTGCGCCACCACCAGGATCGTCTTCTCCTCGCCCAGCGACTGGATCAGCAGGATCGAACTCTCGCGCCCCACCGTCAATGGCAGAACCGCATGGGGAAACAGGACCGTGTCCCGCACCGGCAGTACCGGAATCGCCCGCCCCGCGCTCACAACCTCCACCGACTCCTCTTCAGTTTTTGCCGACCTTGGCTTGATTACGCTTACAAATTCACTTGGCATTGAATATCCTTGAGTGCCTTTATATCAGATTTCCTTCATTGGATGCATCAATAATCCCGAAAGTCGCACCCCAAATCCCCACAACCCGCGCTCCACTGCCTCAACACTCAGTTGGATGCTCACTTCCACCCCAACGTCATCGGCTCAGGCGGTCGTCCTCTTCAACTGCGTACTCCCCGTCGCTCACTACAGATTTACTCTTCCCCGTGAGCAACTTACGCCGCAACGTACCGCCCGAGCTCCTTCACCATCTCGCAATGCCGCCCCAATCCAGCCAGCGCCGCATCCATCTGGCTGGACGAGTCAAAGCGCAGATCGACGAAGAACACATACTCCCACGGCATTCCCAGAACCGGCCGCGACTCGATCTTCGTCAGGTTCACCCCTGCCCGCGCAAACTCCTCCAGCGCCACCACCAGAGTCCCCGGCTGGTGCAGCACAATGAACGCCAGGCTCGCCTTGTTCGCTCCGGCCTCCGCCTCCCATCCGCGCTCCCGCACCAACAAATGAAAGCGCGTGTAGTTCTCCGCATGGTCCTCGATCCCCGCCACCAAAACCTCGCCACCGTACTGCCGAGCCGCCAGCTCCGGCGCAATCCCCGCCACGTCCGTGGCCTCCATCGCCATCGCCTGCTTCACACTTCCAGCCGTATCGTAGTAGTTCACCGCCTCAATCTCGGGATGCGCCGCAAACCAGCGTCTGCACTGCGACAGAGCCACCGGGTGCGACATCGCCCGCCGCACATCCGTCAGCTTCACCCCGGGCCGCGCAATCAGGTTATGCCGCACCCGCAGCAGGCTCTCCCGCGCAATCCGCACCGGCTCGGCCAGCAGCAGATCGTAGTGCTCCGCCACAGACCCGTGCAAGCTGTTCTCGATCGGCAGCACCGCCCCATCCACCTCGCCCGCCTCCACCCGCTCAAACACCTCCGCAGACAGGGCGCACGCCGCAATCTCCACCTCGCCGCCCGCGTCCGCCAGCATCTCCAGCGCAGCCATGTGGCTGTTCGATCCCAATTCGCCCTGTATTGCAATCCTCACGCGCACCCCCAAAAACCACCGTCTCGCGATCACACTTGGCAACCTCTTCCCGGTAACTCGCAACTTATCACATGACGGCCCGCGGTTGGTCTTTCCACTCCAACGCTAGAAGACATTGCCGTGCAATTCATAGGAGGAACACCATGCTTTGGACCATCACCGTCATTCTGCTCATACTCTGGCTGGTTGGCTTCATCGGATTTCATGTGCTCGGAGCATGGATTCATCTCCTTCTCCTGGTCGCCGTCGTCCTCATCATCCTCAACCTGCTCTCCGGCCGCCGCGCGGTATAGAAGCAACCGAGTCCTCAAGACAGTACCATTCCCAGCCCGTCCGCAACAAAACCATAGGAGCACTTCCATGAATCGTGACACCGTAGAAGGAAAGTTCGACCAGGTAAAAGGCAAGGCAAAGCAGTCCATCGGCGAAGCCATCGGCAACGACAAGCTTGCCAACTCAGGCACCGTCGATCAGGTCAAAGGTGCGGCAAAAGAGGTCTGGGGAAACGCCAAGGACACCTTCCACGCGGTCGCCGGCGAAGCCCACGCCTGTTGCTCCACACAGCATAGCGAAGCCAAACAGCAAGCCGCCGATACGGCCCATGACGTCCGCGAAAAGATCACATCAACCGCGCAGAACGTCAAGGACGCAGTCAGCGCCAAGGCCGAAGCCATCCAGTGTGAGCACACCCACACGGCATAATTGAACGCCGCCATTCCGCCCGGATAATTGAACGCCGTCATCCCGACCGGAGCGACGGACGGGTTCATTGTCCGTCGCGGAGTGGAGGGACCCCCGCATTTTCTTTTGTACTCCTTCTCCAAAGAGGGTTCGCACCCTACGGGCCCTCTTATTTGTGCAGCAGTACGTCCGCCGCAATAAACCCGAAGAACACCACCGAGATCACCCCATTCAGCGTAAAGAACGCTGCATTCATCCGTCGTAGGTCGCGCGGCGAAACAATGCTGTGCTCGTAGATCAACAGCGCCGCAACCACTGCAACCCCCGCCCAGGCCAGCCCTCCCATAGAGAACAGCCGCACCAGCCACACCAGCAGGCAGACCATTCCCACATGCATCGCGCGCGCAATCCAGAACGCCAGCGTCAGCCCGAAGGCCTGCGGCACGCTCTTCAGCCCCGCCGCGCGGTCGAACTCAAAGTCCTGGCACGCGTACAGCACATCGAAGCCGCCAACCCACAGCAGCACCGCCGCCGTCAGCACCGTGATCCGCCAATCCAGCGCGCCTCGCACCGCAATCCACGCTGCCGACGGCGCAATCCCCAGTGCCAGTCCCAGCACCGCGTGCGACCACCGCGTCACGCGCTTCATATAGCTGTACGCCAGCAACACCGCCAGCGTGGGCAACGCCAGTTCCAGCGTCAGCCGGTTCAACATCGCCGCGCCCAGCACAAATAACGCCACCGACACCACCACAAACCCAGCAACAAATCCCGCGCTCAACTTTCCCGCCGCCAGAGCGCGCATCTTCGTCCGCGGATTCGCCGCATCCAGCCCCGCGTCCACCAGCCGGTTAAAGGCCATTGCAGCCGACCGCGCCGAAACCATGCACACCACAATCCACCCCAGCACCGCGGGCCGCGGCCAGCCCCCCGCCGCCAGAACCGCCCCGGTCAGCGCAAACGGCAACGCAAAGATCGAGTGTTCCCACTTTATCGTCTCCAGCGTCAGCCGCACACTCTTCCAAACATTTCCCATCTCTCCATCATATCGAGTGAGACCACTACGCCGTTGTGTAACGCAAGTCGTCATTCTGGCGCAGCCAGAATCTCTGTATTTCGCAGTTGCGTGTTCTCATTCAGCCGCGCCTTACTTATACCGCTTGCGGATCTTGAACACCACGCTGTACACGCCCGACTCATCGCGCGTTACAACAATCGACTGGTTGGGCGTCAGATCGTACTGCGCCTGCATCAGTTGCTGCGCGGTGTAGTTCACGTTGGTCGCGAACGTCACTGACAACTGCCGCGAGATCTGCTGCTGCACCGTAATCCGCGCCGCGGAGTTGCCCAGCGTCCCCACAAACGCCGGATCGATCTTCACGCTTCCCCCGCCAAACAGCTTGCCGATCCGGTTGCTCACCGTCTGGTTCAGCGCCCCGCCCAGCAGAGCGCTGCTCGTTGAGTTCGACCCCGCCTGCACCTGCTGCTCCTGGTATAACTGCGCCTCCTCCTGCGTACGGCCCAGCGCCAGCAGCGCGAAGATGTCCGCCTCGCTCAGCGGCGGGTCGGATCGGTAATTCGCCTTCAGGTTGCTCATCGTGCCTTGCAGCCCCACCGTAATGTCATAGCTCTCCACCCGCGCCGTTGCATTCAGATCGATCGTCGGGTCGATGCGCACTGGATTGCTGAAGTGGATGTCGCCGCGCTGCAACTCGTACTTCGTCCCGGCAAACGTCGCGCTTCCATCCGTAATCTGAATCCGCCCCAGAATCGTCGGCTCGGCCACCGTGCCGCGCACCGTCAGGTCGACTGTGCCCGCCAGCTTGGCATACGAGTTCTGGAAGTCCAGTTGCTGCGAGCTGGTCACATGAACGTCCAGCCGGATCTTGTTCGACGCAGCGTTCGGGTCTGGCGGCGAACTCACTCCTCCTGCCGCCGCGAACGACGCGAAGTCCACCTCCGGCCCCACCCCAAAGCGCGTCACCAACACATTCCCGCTCACCAGCAGGCTCTCCGGCCCGCCCTGCAACCGCAGGCTTGTGTTCCCCGTCGCGCTCAACCCATTGAGCCGCACGCGCACCACGTCGCCCGCAGCCGTCAGGTCCGCATACACGCCGTTGCGGTAGGTCAGAAAGCCGCCGATCTTCAACTGGCCCCCGCCCGTCATCGCCGTCAGGTTCTCCACCTCCAGCCGGTCCTCGTTGAACACCAGCGTTCCGTTCAGCGAACTCAGCCCATTGGGAATCCCATCCATTGCAACGTTCACCTGGTCGAACTTCACTCGCCCCGTCAGCGATGGCTTCCCCGTCCGCCCGCCAGCCGCCACGGTGAACTCCACTTTTCCGCTAGACAGAATGTCCGGGTCGAACGTATGCGCAATCGCAAGGCTCACGCTTCCGCTGGCCTTCACATCCAGCCGTCCGCCCGCCGCATCGGTCGCGCCGAACGCCTGCACTGTCCCGCTCGCCTGCATGTTTGTATCTTGGCCGACGATGTGCACCTGCTCCAGAGTCGCCATTCCATTCTTCAGACTCACGCGCAACGGCTCCGCGGCCTTCAGCTCCACCCCTTGCAGCTTCACATCGAAGTCGCTCAACTCCGCCGCGCCGCTCAGTTTCATTGGCGTCTTCAGCGGCCCGCTCACCGTGACTACGCCGCCAATCGACGACTGCGCCTTCACACTGCCCGGCGCAAACAGCCCCAGCGCGGTTCCAACGTCGAACCCCGAAAACGCCATTCGGTCCTGAGTCTCGTAATCTCCCGTCAGCCGTGTCTCCCCCCCCGCATCGATCTTCGCCCCCACCAGCGTCGCCTTCACCGCATAGAACAGCTCGCTTCCCTCGCTATGCGCCTCGGCCGCAATCTCGCCCAGCGGTTTTCCGCTCAGCACGACCCCGGTCAGCTTCGCCGTCGCCTTCAACCCCGGCTGCTCCAGCGTGCCATCGGCGTCCGCCACCAGGGTCAGCGTCCCATCCGCATTCGGACTCGCCTTGGCAAATGTCCGGAACTTTGAAAGCACTAGCCCGTCGCCCTCAATGTGTCCATGCAGCCGCCCCGACCGCATGTCGTATCCGCCCTCGCCCGCGATCCGCGCTCCATGCATCATCAGCACAGCATTTCTTGCGTCAATCTCCTGCCCACGCACCGCAAGATCCGCTGCCGCGGAGTCGTACGGCTCCCCATACGCCACCCCCTTGACGAGAGAAATCTTCCCCGCCCCATCCATATCGCCCACCGTTCCCCGCAGCGTCGCGTTCGCCGCAACCTTCCCTGTCACCGCAATCTTCTGCTGTTCGCCAGCCATCTGCAGCACGTCCGCGACCTCCGCATTGGCCAGCCGCACCGTCGCGTCGACGCTCGTCCCCTCGTCCCACACAGCATCCGCAAGCCCCTTGCGCGTGACCGTCTTGCGCGGCCGCAAGCTCCCCGCCACATTCAGCACCGCGCCCCCGCGCCGGATCGTCGAATTGGCAATCGCCAGCCCCTCGTCGTACGAGTACTCTGCGTCCCCCACCACCGAATCCACAACCGTGTCCTGGCCCATCCCCAGCCCCGTACCCGAGTCAGCCCCCAGCTTCACCTCGATCCCCGAGCCCTGCACGTGCCCCTTCACGTCCAGATCGTCCGCCCGGCCCATCGCCGTCCCGTGGAACGTCACCCCCCCATGCAGCGCCAGCGGAATCGCCGCCGTCCCCTTCCTGCCGTTCTCCTCAAATCCCAGCGTCCGCAGCAACTGGTCGAACTCTCCCAGATCGCGGATCGTCGTATCCACCTTCAGGTTCGTCAGCGGATCGCCATCCTCCACTCCCAGTACGCCCGTCGCCTCGGTCGTCGACCCCGGCGTCTGCAACGTCGTGTGCCGGATGTTGACCGTCTCATGTTTGCCCTCGTAGCGCGCATCCGCAACCCCACTCACGGGAACATTGTTCAGCGCTCCCTTGCGCGCCACCCCGGTCGGCTGAAAGACAAGTTGTCCATCGACCGTCACCGTCTCCCCAACATTCACTGGCTGTCCAACCCACTCCACCTTCACCGGCCCGGTCACTGCCGTATCGAAGCCCAGATCGCCGTAGCCCCCGGTCTCCGTCACCTCCATAATCGTGCGCAGCGGAATCCGCGTCACAGTCGAGGTCAGGGTCACGTGCGACACATTGCCCAGCCAGTCGGCAAATCGCAACTCGCCTGCTGCGCTCCCGCCTCCCGGCAGAAACCCGCTCATCTCCGTCAGCAGCAACTCGCTCGGCGTAATGTGGACACGCGCTGCGCCGTCCACATCGTGCAGAATCACGTACTCGTTCACGAATCCCGCCTTATGCAGCTTCGTATTGCCCATAATCAGGTAGCCCACCCTGCACTCCGGATCGACCGCCGCCTGTGCTGCTCCCGTCTTCGAATTCGCCCCGGGCCGTCGCCTCAGCCAGAACCGCGGCTTTGCCTGCGAACCAGCCACCATCACCGCGCAGCTGTGCCCGCTCATCGCAAGATCGACCGAACCGCCCGTGAATCCCTCCACGTCCGTCAGCACCGTCACCTGCTTCAACTCCAGCGTCCCGTTCACTGCGCCCTGCCACTGCGGCTCGGCAAAGTGCGTCAGCGTCCCCGTCGCGTGCAGCACCGACATCGCCCCCGAATCGAACTCCAGCCCCTTCAGCAACACTGCATCGCGTCCCAGCTCTACAGCAAAGTGCAGTCTCGACTGTGCCTCCGCCTGGGCCTCCGCCCGCGTCCGCAGATCGTTCACCCCCAGCGCAATTCCATAGCGGTCCGTCGCCCGCAGATAGCGCACCTCCGCGTCCAGGTTCCTCGCCGCCACATCGAACGGAATCGCGCGATCGTTCACCAGCGCCACGCCATCCACCAGCTCAACCTCCCTCGCGCGCAGGTCCAGCAGCGTGTCCGCCATTGGTTCCTTGCTCACCTTGGGATGTTTCGGCGTTGGCGCGTTCGTCTTGCCATCCTTGTCCACCATCAGGTGCAGTTGCGGCCTCTCCACCCGCAGCAGCTTCAGCCCCACATGAGACCGCAACCCCGCACCCGTCGCATGCGAGAAGAAGCTCGAAATCCCCACCCGCACCTCGATCTTCTCGGCCGAAACATACGGGGCCTCGCCCGGCCCCTCCGTCCCATGGATCACCAGCCCATCCACATCGATCTTCAGCCGCCACAGGCTGAACTGGACGCCGCGCACCTCCACCCGTCCGCCGGTCGCGTCCTCCAGCACCGACACAATCTCCCGCCCAACAAGCCGCTGAAAGTACGCCGTCGCCGTGTACCAGGTAATCCCGCCCACCAGCAGAATCGCCAACGCCAGAGCGCCTCCGAAGCCCCACGAGCCTGCCCGCGTCACATGCCACGCAACGCTCCGCCGCCGCTTCACCGGCAACAATTTCTCGCCGCTCGCCTGCTCTCCGTCCGGGTTTGGCTTCTCGCCATTGGGCTGCTTCTCGTCGGCGCTCATGGCAGGTCCTCTCCCGGCTTCACAATCTTCACGCTGCCCTCAGCGCGCAGCGATGTCAGCCAGTCATCCAGTAGCCTGTCCACCTGCTGCTGCAACAATATCTCCTGAATCCGGTCCGCGATCGCAGCCTCCGCTGGCGGCGTCACCCTCTCCTTTTCGTACGCCGGAACCAGAGTCCCCTTGTAATACGCATCCATCTCAGTCTGCGAGATGCGGATTCCCATGCGGAAGCGCGCTTCCACAAACCGCAGCACCTCCATGCGCTGCCTCCAGCGTTCCCGCAGCTCTTCCGCCGTAAAGCCCTGCGCCGCAACAAATTTTTCCCACCCCGCGTCTGTCTCGCAGCCATACGCCGCGCACTCGGGAATGTTCTTTCGTAGCACCCTCAGCTCCGCATCCACCTGCGCGTCCATAATCTGCGCCTGCGGCTGCAACCGTATCTGCTGCAGGATCAGATCGCGATCGATTAGCCGCTCGACCAGTTGCTCCCGCGTCACCGCCGTCCGGTCGGCGAACGGCTGAAACGCCGACATCCGCGCCTCCTCGTCCAGATCGCTTTCCAGAATCAAATCTCCATTCACCACCGCAACCACGCGGTCCAGCACAACCCGCTCCCCCGCGACCGCAGTTTCTGTTCCCTGTTCTCTGTTGCCTGTTCCCTGCTTCTCTGTCGATTGCCCCACGCAAGCCGCTCCACACAGCATCGCAATCGCCAGCACACACGCCATCGCCGAGATGCTTACCCCTCTCGATCTATCCATCGCTCTGTGTCCGTTTGCGCTCATCACGTCAGAATGCCTGTCCAATGCTGAAGAAAAAATTAAAGTGGCTCGCCTGTCCTTCATACGGCGAACTCCCGTTGAAGTCGTAGATCACCGGATAAACCGGCGGATTGAGGTTATAGCTGAAGTCCAGCCGGATCGGCCCCACCGGCGTCTTGTACCGCGCACCAACTCCCACCGCATGGGAAAAATAATTGAAGTTGCACGTCCCAAACGGATACGCCGTCGTCACCTGCGGAGGTCCCACATTGGCGCAAGTCTCCTGGTTCGGCTGGTGAAAGTGCGCGATGCCGGGAAACATGTCCGAGACATGCGCAAACACATTCCCCATGTCGTGGAAGAGCACGAAGCTCAGACTGTCTCCCAGATACGGCAGAGTGGCCGCAGGCAGCCGCAGCTCCGTGCTGTTCACAATCACCCCGTTGCCGCCCACCGGATAGCCCGTCTGCAAGTCGCGCGGCCCGGCTCCATTGATGGGAAACCCGCGGTCAGAGGTCGCCCCGCCCGCATATAACCGTTCCGGCAAAGGTACCGCGTTGCAGCTCGCATTGGTCTCCAGCAGCGCGCCCGCGCAGCTCGTACTGCCTACGTTTGGATTCGCCCCAAACGTCGTCTCGAATCCCAGCCGTGTGTTTCGTGCCAGCACATACTTATGTCTGCCAAACGCGTAGTATGTCGAATTCGTCACGTCCGTCCGGCTGAAGTTCGCCTCCGAGCCAAACTTCGATGTCGCAAAAAACTCCTGTACCGACGAATACGACCCCTTCGTCGCATCCAGAGGCCCAGGGTCCCGCTTATCGTGAAACCATGTAATCCCGGGCCCGCCAACGCGCACCGGCTGAGACAACAGCGGAATCAGGTTCGCCGAAACCTGCAACGTCGCCGGGTTCACCGCTACCCGGCGAAACTGGAAGTCGTAGATGACCGTGTCCGTCCGCTTCACCTTCTGCGTAATCCGGTAGTCTGCCTGCAATGTTGACGCCTGGAACGTCGTGATGTCCTGCACATTCGAGTAGCCGCCCGACGCGCTCTCCGAAAACTGCGGACTGGCATGGAAGTGAGGTTTCAGAAACGTCAGAATGGCCACCTCCTCCAGCAACCCGTACGACGAATGCAGAGTCAGCGAGTTGTCCGTCCCGCGCAGATTGATCCGGCTCACATCCAGCGAGACGCGCGGGCTCACTCCCGTCTTGCCCTCCTGCGAGTAGGTCGCATTCGGCGGGAGCTGTAGCAGAATCGCAGACGCCGGACTGATCACGCCCTCCTGCGGCGTTCCCGTCTCCGCCTCCAACCCAAACCCGTACGTCACGTTCCACCGCCGCGCCTCGCTCAGTTGCAGCAGCACATTCTTGATCGGCACGTCTCCATCAGGATTCTGTACCGCCGTCGTTACCTCGTTGAACAGCGCCAGTCCATACAGCCTGCGCTGCGTATCCAGCAACGCGCTCTCGTCCAGCGGATCGCCCGCATGGAACGTCGTCTCCCGCGCCACCACCAACGGCCGCGTATGCACAATCCCCGACCGCAGCACGCGGTCCACAAACACCTGCTCGCCTTCGGTGACATTCAGCACCACATCCGTCTTCTGCGCGTCCGTGCTCTCCGCCTGCTGCTTCACCTCCACCTTGGCCTGTTCGAATCCGTGGCTCAGGTAGTAGCCGAACATCGCGTCCCGGTCGCCAGACAGCGTAATCAGCGAGTAGGGCTGCCCCTCTTGCGCGTTCAGCAGCGCTCTCACAGCCTTCTCCCGGCCCGCGTCCACTCCCGCCAGCGTCACCTTCCCGAACTTCTGCTGCGTCCCCTCCGAAATCGTCAACGCCACATCAATCTCGCCCTCCTTCAACTTCTTCCCAGGCTTCGCCGTGTCGTTGTCCGTGATCGAGGTCGTGATCGTCGCCTTGTCGAATCCATTCGCCCGGTACAGCGCCAGAATCGACTCCTCATCCGTCTTCATCAGCGCCGGAGAGTAGCGTCCCGTGCGCAGATATGCGTCCGCCTTCTGCACCCGCATCCGTTCCTTCAGCAGGTCCGTGCCAAAGTAGTGATTGCCCGCAATCGTCACCGACCGGACCTTGTGCTTCACCCCCTTCACCACCGAGTACACCACGCTCTCCTGCGCCGTCTCCGCGTTTGTGCCTGTGCCCGGGCTCGTCGCTGCGCGCACCTTCGTCGCAGAGTCCGCACCCACCACCTTCACCGAAACCGTCGCATCGAAGTACCCCTCCTGAAACAGATAATCCTTGATGTTGTGCGTCCCCTCGTTCAGCAGGTCGTTGTCGATCGTCCCCTCCTGGTAGATCGGCAACAGCAGCTTCATCCGTCCCCCGGAGAACTTCGCGCCCTCCACCAACACCTTCACCAGTGGCCCCTGGTTCGCCCGGAACGTGTAGTCCACCTGCCTGCGCCCCTTGTCGTATGTCTCGCTCCGCAACGAAGCCGTCGCCTCCATCCGGTCCCGCTTCTCGTACTGCGCGCGCAACCGTGTCAACGCGTTGCTGGTCGTCTCGCGGGTCACCTTGCTGCCCAGCTTCAACCGTCCCTTGCTGCGCACCTCCTCCGCCGTCAACCCCGGATCGTTGCCCTCCACCACAATCTGCCCCACCCGCGCCTGCGGTCCAACCTGCACGGTGTACACCGCGTTCACCTCATCGCCCGCCTCGTCCACCGTCGTCTTCACCGCAATCGCCGGCTCGTAGTACCCATTGCTGGCCAGCGCCTGCCGCACTCCCTCGGTCGCCGCCGGGATCGCCGCCTCGGTATAATTCGTCCCCGGCTGCAACTTCGTCGCGTACTCCAGCAGCGATGCCAGCCGTTCGTCTTTCACTCCCACAATCGTCACCCGACCCACAAAATACCGCGGCACGCCCACATAGATCAGCCGCACCCCCGCGCCCTCGCGCACACCCTCCACACGGATGTCGCGGTACCTCCCACTCGCAAACAGCCGCCGCACGCTCGCCGTTACCAACGCCGGTTCCAGCGCCACGCCCGCCTTCTGCGCCAGCAGCCCAGGCAGCGGGTCACCAGCGCCAAACTTCACCCCCTCAAACTCAACCGCCCCAACCCGCAGCCCCTTCCAAGCCGCAAGGCTCACCGTCCCCCACGCCTCTGCCGTTGCCGTTGCAGTTGCTGTTGCTGTTGGGTTTGCCGTTGCAGTTGTCGTTGAGTCTGCCGTTGCCGTTGAATTTGCCGTTGCAGTCGCGCTCTGCCCTGAACTGAATCCAGCCCACGCGAGAACAAGAACGCCACTGAGCAAGCGCGCACACCATCCGCTTCCATTCACCTCCGTTCTTCTGCTTCCAGCATCAACTCGAACACGCAATAAAACTTCCCCCCTGTCTTCGCTCAGGCCGCCTCGGATCGCTTCCACTTATTTGGATGCAAACCGCACAGAAGCAGGCCCCCAATGAAGAGTCCCCCGCAATTCCCTATACTACGAAGAACGATGCATTTAAACGAGTGCGCAGCCGTGTCCCCACAACTCTCGCCCCAAGACAACTCGACCCCCGTATCCACCGCCGCTGACACAATCGCCGATACCGCCGGAGTAATCGCGGATAAAGACCGATACTCCCGTCAGATTCTCTTTCCCGGCATCGGCGCTGTCGGCCAGCAGCGTCTTGCCGCCTCCCACGTCGCCATCGTAGGCTGCGGAGCCATGGGCGCGGCCTCCGCATCGCTCCTCGCACGCGCTGGAGTCGGCACCCTCACCCTCATCGACCGCGACTTCGTCGAGCCCTCCAACCTCCAGCGCCAGGTCCTCTTCGACGAATCCGACGCCCGCGACTCCCTCCCCAAGGCCGAAGCCGCCCGCCGCCACATCGCCCTCTTCAACTCCCGCGTCACCGTCCATGCACGCATCAGTGACCTCACCCCAACCAACATCGCCGGCCTTATTCCCTCATCCGTTCAGCTCATCCTCGACGCCACCGACAACTTCGAGACCCGCTACCTCATCAACGACTTCGCCGTCCAGCGCGGCCTTCCCTGGATCTACGCCGCTGCCATCGGTGCCTACGCCGCCACCATGAACATCCTCCCCGCCCAGGAGCCCGTCATCCCGACCGGAGGAGGCGCACTTGCCGCCGCAGTGGAGGGACCCCCGCATTTGTCTTTTTCCCAATCCGCCTGTCTCGCCTGCATCTTCCCCAAGCCCCCCACCGGCAACGTCGAAACATGCGACACCGCGGGAATCCTCTCCACCGCCGTCAACCTCGCCGCCTCCATCCAGGTCACCGAAGCCCTCAAGTTCCTCACCGGCCAGCCTCATCTCATGCGCCGCACCCTCCTCTCCTTCGACCTCTGGAACCCCATCGGCAACGGGGAGCCCGAAGGCAATTGCTATTTGGACCACTCCGAAATCTCCACCAACACCCCCCGCCCCGACTGCCAGGTCTGCGGCCAGCGCATCTTCACTCACATCGCCGGCCAGGACCGCGCCCACATCACCCTCTGCGGACGAGACTCCGTCCAGATCCACGAACACCACCGTCCCGTCGACTTCAACGCCCTGCGCGACCGCCTCGCCGGCCATGCCGACATTGCAGACCTCCGCTGCAACGACCTCCTCCTCCGTTTCCGCCGCGGCTCTCACACCCTCACCGTCTTCGCCGACGGCCGCGCCATCGTCCAGGGCACCACAGACATAGCCCTCGCCCGCTCCCTCTACGCCCGTTTCATCGGCGCCTGAGTTTTACGCCGTCATTCTGACTGAACGTAATTCTCGTTTGTCATTCTGAGCGCAGCGAAGAATCCCCGCATTTCGCCGTTGCTTGTTCTTGTTCTTCGCCGTTGCTTGTTTCTGCTGTCATGCTGAGCGCGTCTTTCGAGCGCGAAGGACCCCGACGATGCCCGTACAGCAACAGTCCTCGAACGCTTTCCCCAAAAGAACTCGACCGTCTTTCAATTCACAAAAAGCGCAGCCCCGCTAATTCGCCGAAGGCCGTTCCATGTGGTCGATCACCAGCGTCTCCACCGCAGCCTTGCTCGACACCAGCTTCAGCCCAAGATCGCCCAGCATCGAATAAACGCCCCCTCCCGGGTCCGAAGCTGCTCCCGCCGTCTGGTTCTGCATCTCACCTCCTCCGCCTCCCTGGAACTTGAACACCACGTCGTATCGTCCAGTCAGCCCGGTCTTATCGACAATCGTGCGTCCGCCTCCGCCCATGCCGCCGCCCATCGTAGACAGCAGAGACGCCAGCGAGGCCATCGACGTCCCATACATACTCATGCTCATCCCATCTTTGGTTTGAGTGGGCACTAGAACTCCGCCCCATGGCAGCTTCATTCCGTCCGGGTGATCCACCGTCGTATCGGTCTCCTTGAACTTCGGCCCGTCCTTAGCCACCACCAGCGAGTACACCGCAACCTCCTTCACCTCGCGATGCACCGTCAGCTTGCACCGCTCGGCGAGCATCGCCTGTAGCATCGCCTGCAGCATCACCTTCTGCGACTCTGGTTTCTGCCACTCCGCGCGATCCTCGTCGGAGATACGCGCCTCGATGTCGTACCGCTCCCTGTCGAACCAGTCCGGAGCGCCCTTCACCTGAGCCTCCGAGTAGAACGCAGAGCCTGGCGTCTGCGGCACATACGCCGTCATAATCACCATGCCGATCGACATATTGGTCATGCGATAGCCATCCGCCGTCGGTCCAAACTGCGGCATCCCCATATCCCTCTGCATCGGCGATACATTCTGCCGAATCGAGACCACATCGAAGCTGTACGCATTAGTCGGCGCCGCTGGCGCAATCGTTGTCGCCGCCGCCGGAGCAGCCGCGGTTGATGCAGCCCCCGTCGAAGCCGCCGCCACCGGAGTCGTCGCCGTCTGCCCCACCGCCATCCCCGCACTCACCAACCAGACCGCCAGAATCTTCCCAATCATCCCTTTCACCTCTCGCAAAATCTTACGCGCGAAGCCTGCGATTTGTTCCAATGCACCATTAGACTCCGCCGCCCCAGCAACGTCCTCCTCTCGCCCGCAATCATCCGCCCTTTTCTTCGATCAGTGCTCTTTATCTGTCCCGATCGCTGCTAAGCCTTTACCTTTTCCCTTGATTTTGCCTTTGTATTTGCCCATATTTGTTGAATCAAGTTGACAGTCCCGACTCAAAAGCGAAGACTTGAACTGAAACCCCAAGGAAAAATTCCATTCCCATGACGACAAAGCCTGCCGCAGCACCCCCGACTACCAACAAACATCTCATCCGCTGGGTCGAAAAGATGGCCGAGCTCACCCAGCCCGCCAACGTCCACTGGGTCACCGGCTCGCAGACCGAGTACGAGATGCTCTGCGACAAGCTGGTCGAGGCCGGCACCTTCTTCCCCCTCGACGAAAAGAAGTGGCCCGGCTGCTTCTACGCCCGCTCCACGCCCACCGACGTCGCCCGCGTGGAGGAGCGCACCTTCATCTGCTCCCTCTCCAAGGACAACGCCGGCCCCACCAACAACTGGGAAGACCCCTTTGTCATGCGCAAGACGATGAAGCAGCTCTTCACCGGCTCCATGCGGGGCCGAACCATGTACGTCCTTCCCTTCTCCATGGGCCCGGTCGGCTCGCCCATCTCGCAGATCGGCGTTGAGCTCACCGACTCCGCCTACGTCGTCGTCAACATGCGCATCATGTCGCGCATCGGACTGCCTGTCCTCGCCGAGATCGACAAGGAGATCCATCGCGTCACCCCCTGCATGCACACCGTCGGCGCGCCGCTCGAGCCAGGACAGAAGGACGTTCCCTGGCCCTGTAACGACACTAAGTACATCGTCCACTACCCCGAGACGCGCGAGATCTGGTCCTTCGGCTCCGGCTACGGCGGCAACGCCCTCTTAGGCAAGAAGTGCTTCGCCCTGCGCATCGCATCCAACATCGCCCGCGACCAGGGCTGGATGGCAGAACACATGCTCATCGTCGGCATCGAGACACCGCCCGACGCCACCGGCCGCACCGAGAAGACCTATCTCGCCGCCGCCTTCCCCTCCGCCTGCGGCAAGACCAACCTCGCCATGCTCATTCCTCCCGCCGGATTCGACGGCTGGAAGGTCTGGACCGTCGGCGACGACATCGCATGGATCAAGCCCGACGCCAGCGGCCAACTCCGCGCCATCAATCCCGAGGCAGGCTTCTTCGGCGTAGCCCCTGGCACATCCCTCAAGACCAACCCCAACGCCATGGCGACGCTCAACCGCAACTCCATCTTCACCAACGTCGCACTCACCGTCGGAGCGGATGGAAAGGCAGACGGAGGCATCTGGTGGGAGGGCATGACAGACGCCGTCCCCGCCCATCTCATCGACTGGCGCGGCAATCCCTGGACCCCCGCCAGCAAGACCCCAGCCGCACATCCCAACGGCCGCTTCACCACCCCAGCCAGCCAGTGTCCTTCCATCGACCCCGACTGGGAGAACCCACAGGGAGTTCCCATCGCCGCCTTCCTCTTCGGAGGCCGCCGCCCATCCACCATCCCGCTCGTCTACCAGGCCTTCAACTGGTCCGCCGGCGTCTACACCGGTGCCACCATGGGCTCAGAGACCACCGCCGCCGCCGGCGCGCCCGTAGGCAATGTCCGCCGCGATCCCATGGCCATGCTTCCCTTCTGCGGATACCACATGGGAGATTACTTCCGCCACTGGATCCAGATGAAGCGCTCCTTCTCCGAAACGCCGCGCATCTTCAGCGTCAACTGGTTCCGCAAGGACGCCGAAGGCCACTTCCTCTGGCCCGGCTACGGTGAGAACATGCGCGTCCTCAAGTGGGTCGTCGATCGCGTCCACGGCCGCGTCCCGGGCAAGGAGACCGCCATCGGCTGGACTCCATATTTCGAAGACATCCGCTGGGAAGGTCTGGACAAGTCCGAGTCCGAACTTCGCGCCGCCTTCGACCAGCTCCTGCTGGTCGATCCCGAAGCCTGGAAGCGCGAGGTCATCGACCACGAACAGCTCTTCATCGCCCTCCACGACCACCTCCCCGCAGAGATGATCTTCCAGCGCGAACTCCTCATCTGCCGCTTGTAGCCCTGTTCTATGATTCGGGTGCCCATTCATCGCGTCCTCATCGCGAACCGGGGTCCCCGGCGAGCGGTCTTTGCTCGCTGGGGTGGAGCAGCGGAGGAATATGCTTTTTCCCCAACCGCCCCATAGCCCAAGCGGTCACGAATCGGAAGGGCACGGCTTCAGCCGTGCCGCAAGACGCACATCAAATAGCAAAGAGGCGTGGGCTTTGCCTGCGTCTGACCGCCGCGTCCGCCCTCTCCGCCAGCGCCAACGGCGCGACCTATACCAGCTTGGGGCGCAGCCCCATGGACCGCTCGAACCTCGAACCTCCAAAAACCTGTCAAGACCCTCGAAGCCCAGATTTCCACCTAACCAACACCAACCAAACAGCTTAAAACTATAAATAACTTGGCATAGTAGTTTCTCTCCATCCCGTATAATTAAATCAGGTTGCAAAATCACACAAAGCCCCGGCCAGCCCGCCGGGTCTTCGCTTTTAATACGTCTCACGCGCTAAGCGCGTGCTTAACCTGTATTTTATGAATACTTTACGCTAGTAGCACGGGGGGGTACACACAGCAACAAGCGCATAGGATACGATGTGGAAGGCAGCCGCGACCAGCCCGGATGGCGAAACTGGCAGACGCAGCGGACTTAAAATCCGCAGACCCGAAAGGGTTGTGGGGGTTCAACTCCCCCTCCGGGCACCATATAAATATTTTTATATCAATAGCATACAAATACTATGCCCTGACGGGAGTAGATGCGCTCATCGGGTGTGCGATGAATATCCGGGTTGAAGTAGTGTGTGCAGTGCGGCGCCGAGGAAGATGATCATAAACAGGTAGTAGATGACTGGCCTGTGTGCAGAGCTATCCAGATGAGGAGACGGTGCGGAGGCGCAGTGTGCGGCAGGCGTTGATGGCGTCGGCTAGTGAGCTCCAAGTTTCTTCTGCGAGATGGACCAGGCAAGGTTGTTCTTTGCGAGCTGGAAGCCGGGCTTCAATACGATGGCCTTCTGCGCCGCGTCGATGGCGTCATCCCAGCGGTGCATCGCTTCGTAATTGGCTGCAATGTTGTTCCAAGCCTCCGCCATTGCGGGGTCAATCTTCAAGGCATGACGTGCCGCGGCGATGCTCTCGTCATACCGGCCTGCCTGATTGAGGGTGAGCGATTCGTTCAGATAGTCCGCCGCAGATTGAACAGCAGGCACACCTGCGGCTTGCTGGATGATGTAGAGTTTCAGGTTGTTCTGAGCAATTTGCAGTGTGGGATCCAGGCGCACTGCTTCACGCTCGTTGTGGACTGCGTCATTCCACTGCAGCAGCCCGGCGTAGTCGGCTCCAATGTTGTTGTATGCCGTGGCCAGATTGGGATTGATGGCAAGCGCGTGTCGCGCAGAGTCGATGGACGCCTGATACTGCTTCTGCTGGTACTGCGCGAGCGAGAGATTGATCCAGTCCTCGGCGTCCTGCGCGGCGGGATGGGCCAACTGCTGCAAAGCCGCTGGATCGTTGGGCACAGCGGCAAGCGCGGAGACAGCGGCCAGACGCGCTGCTTCGCTGTTGCCGGCGCGGTTGTATGCGTCGATCAGCAAGTCGCGCTGCATGGGGCGTTGCGGATTCAGCGCAATGGCAGTCTGGCACTGGGCAATGGCTTCCGCGTCGCGATGATGCGCCGTGAGCCAGCGCGCGTAAAAGGCATGCGCCAGATCGTCCCCGGGCGCGAGGGAGATGGCGCGCAGAAAATGGCCTTCGGCATCGGCGCTGCGCGATGCGTCGCCCTGGTCAGCCATGGCGCCGTTCACCACGCCAAGATTGATCTCCAGCGTCGCATAGTTGGGGGTGTACAGCAGGGCACGCTCGAAGTAGTAGAGCGCCACGGGATAGATGCCCCTATTCATCTGCGTCAGGCCGTAGATCATCAGGCCGCGGCCGTTGTGAGGAGACTTGACCACATCGTCGTGCCATAGCGACTCCTCGTTGTGCCAGACCGCATTGCGCTGACGAACACCATAGGCGTAGCCGGAGAGGATGAGAAGAGCGGCAACAATGAGTGCTGGCCGAAGCCGGGCGCGGCGAGCCTCCGGTACAAATCGTTCGTAGAGCTGTGCTCCCGCCCACACGACGGCCAGAACCAGTCCCACGAAGGAGAAGAACATGCGGTGGTCGTTCTCCGGCTCGGAGAGCGGGTAGAGCGAGGTTGGGAGCTGTGTGACGATAAACCAGATGAGGCCGAAGGAGATGGGATAGAGCACGCGGCGGCGCGTTGCGATCCAGATGGCGACACCGAGCGCAGCGAGAAAGAGCAAGCCGGCAACCGCCTTCAGGTTGAGCGTGGAGAGCAGAGCGAGATCTGTATCGATGTTGAGATGAAGCGGCAGAAAGAGGGAGGCGAAGTAGCGCAGCCAGACGTATGGCTGGGTCAGGCGATAGTCTGCTGCGGAGAGAATCGTTGGTGCGAAGCTCTTCGGCGTCATGGCGGATTGCAGCGCCAGGAGTACGGCAGTCAATGCAAGGGAGGGCACGGCGGCGATGAAGGCAGCGCGCAGACGCGGCCAAGTGGTCTTCGACTCGAACTCAAAGAAGTAGACGTATGCGATGAGCAGAATGGGGAAGACAGCGGCCGGCGGCTTGGAGAGCAGGGCAAAGACCAGCGGAAGCAGATACACGCCGGTGCTGCGTCGCGCTGGGAAGCGCGCATACAGATAGAGCGCGGCCACGCAGCCCAGAGTGCAGTAGAGATCGCCGCGCTGAATAATATAGTTGACCGTCTCCGCAATCGCGGGATGCAGCCCGAACCAGGCAGCGCCAAAGAGCGCCAGCCATGCGTTGGCGGGCGAAGGCCGAATCGAATCGAAGAGCAATTCGTAGAGCGCGCAGAGCACGGAAATCAGCGCAAGAAAGAAGAGGAAGGTGCTGCAGTGGAACCAGAAGGGCTTATAGCCGTTGCCCAGAGCGTAGTCCAATGCCAGCGTGGTGGAGACCATGGGGCGATAAGTGCGATTGGCTGGCAGGACGGAGAATGTGGTGGTGTCGGTGAAGAAGCGCGGCACATTGCGCAGGCTGCGCACGGCGGGATTGTCCGTTATGGTGTGGAAGTCGTCGTAGTGAAAGCTGTTCTGGAACGAGTTGGCGTACGCGCCGCATACGGCGAGCAGCAGAACCAGCAGCAGAATGCGCTTGTTTCTCAAGACGGCGAAGCTCCTCATGGATTGTTGCCTCAGTGTAGTCAAGAGGAATGACGGGATCAATGCGGCAGGCAGCCCAAGCCCGCGATGCGATAAGGTTACCTCTAGCGAAATTCACCGCAGACCGGGATTGCGAATCGGCGACAGCGCGTGTGGAGAACGATGGAGTGAGTCCAGCAGACAGCCTGAGCCGCATTGCGGTGCTGATTCCGGCACGGGCGCCGGAGATGCGCCTGTTGACGCTGGTGAAGGAGCTGGTTGCGGCAGGCTTTGGCGCGGTAATTGTGCTGGATGACGGCTCGTCTTCTTCGTGCGCGGAAATCTTCGATGCGGCTGTGCGGACCGTCGGCGTGCATTGCCTGCGCCACGCGGTCAATTTGGGTAAAGGACGCACGCTGAAGACCGGCATCAATTATTTTCTGAATGAACTGCCGGAGTTTACCGCACTGGTCACGGCCGATGCCGACGGGCAGCACACGCCCGCCGACATTGTGCGCGTGGCGCAGGCGTTGCCCGCGG
>Ga0302140_10002077_pt1 | contig 26088 bp, 25 predicted proteins | sample I_Bog_E1_1_FD_202095 | JGI IMG/M metagenome (GOLD analysis project Ga0302140, IMG submission 202095) | Peat permafrost microbial communities from Stordalen Mire near Abisko, Sweden - I_Bog_E1_1 | ecosystem: Environmental > Terrestrial > Soil > Wetlands > Peat | place: Sweden: Abisko, Stordalen... | reverse complement strand
GGCTTTTCGATGTTTGTGGCTTATTTTGGTTTATTTTAAAAAGTTCAAACTATTGGCCAAATGTTAGCTCGGCAAATAGGTTCGGCCGCCAGTATATACCCGCTCGGAAAGCCGCGCCATATGGTCAGGTGGATAACTTTTTTTGATAAAATCAAAAATGGGCATTGAAAATTTAAAAAATGAGCCGTTGTCCGGGATTGAACCGGAGACCTCGTCATTACCAATGACGTGCTCTACCAACTGAGCTACAACGGCTTCTAGGTTTAACTACCAAAACAGCTACAACGGCTTCTAGGTTTAACTACCAAAACAGCTACAACGGCTTCTAGGTTTAACTACCAAAACAGCTACAACGGCTTCTAGGTTTAACTACCAAAACAGCTACAACGGCTACTGCTTTTTTAAAAGACAAAGCCTGCTCATCATAATGTATTTACGAGACTTTCTCAACCTGAAATGATTTCTCAAACTCCTCCAAATTTGAACCGACCAAAACAGCGTCGGCTTGCGGATGAACATCAACAATGGTCCGGATATTACTAGCCTGACAAAGCCAACCGGAAAAAATTTCACGTGCTTCGGCGAAGGTCTCTTTTTTTAATCCGCCGTTTTTCAAGTCTCGACTGTTCCAAACTACGCGATAATTATGTGGAATTATTGCAAGTTCAGCCAGCGAGTTTGGCTCGATCAATAATTTTTCTGACGGAATTTTTGTGGCTAAAATATCACTCGGAATTCTTCCAACAACCAGCACAAAATCAGCGCCATATTCAATTGCACGCTTTATTAATTTATCATCGGAATGAATTCCCTTCGCCAAAAGCGGTTTGTTGGTTTTCGCACGGGCCTTCGCAAGTAATTCAAAAGAACCACCCCACCGCGTGTCGGTATGAATAGAAATAATATCGCCAACTTTGCACGCCAACGCAAACAATTCGTCCCAATTTTTCACGGATTTAAAACCAAACGGCGACTCCGTTTTGACTTCAGCAATAATTTGAATTTCCTTGGTGCCAATTTTAAACGACATGAGATTGACTAAACAAAATGCGCGGGCGATGGGGCTCGAACCCACGACCCTCGGCTTGACAAGCCGATGCTCTAACCAGCTGAGCTACGCCCGCATTTATGTAAATCATTATACACGATTTCAAAAATTTTCAAAGAATCCCAGAAAAATGGTGTCGGCGGAAGGACTTGCACCTTCGACCTTATCTTTATGAGTGATACGCTCTAACTACCTGAGCTACGCCGACATGTACGAAGAATATAGCAAAAAAGTGGCGAGAACGCCACTTTTTGAATCATTACTTTCTGCGCACAATACAAAATGGCGTCATTTCGTCGGATTGACCAAGTGGATTATCTGCAAACAATTTGCCGATAAATTTTTCAGAAACTGCTCGCGTCGATTTGCCGAGTGTAAACGCGCCGCGATAATTCGCATCGAGAATGAACGTTTCGACGCCACCGAGATGTTGTTTAATTTTGCGCGAGACACCATTTGGATTATTCGGGGCAAGCTTCGCCGAGTGCGCATAATCGAGAATTAAAAACGACATAGGACAATCGATGGATTTCGCACGCTTGCCACAAATGCGATAAAACATGCCTCGGATGCCAAACGGTCGAGTGATCGCTGAAACAGCGGCCGCAAAAATAACACGCGCATACCCCGCTTCTTCAATAAATAATTGCATCGCAAGAGTCGTGCCGTGTCCAAAACCGCGAAAATTACTTGAACCATAATAATTGCCGACATTTTTAGCAAAAAATCGTGCAAGCAAAGTTGGTTTAATCAAACTCATATCGACAACACCACCTTGTGTAATAACGAGAGCCTTTTCGCTGATAAAAAGCATGTCACCCGATTTTAAATATGGCTTCACATATTCATCGAGAATCGGCATGATGTCGGTGTCACGCAAAGATATGAGTCTCGTGCGGACCGGCAAACGTTGATAAGTCACGCCATCAACTTCAATATCGATTTTTTTACCGGGATTAGCAATAAATTCACCGGAAGGTTTACGTGGAGATTTTACAGATGAAGGAGAGCTACCAGCTGCATCCTCGGCAGTAAACGTGACTTTTTCACCGCGAAACGCTGCGAATAATTTTTCAACAACAGAACGAATTTTCGCTGGACTTTCCTTCAACTCCGCACGCGAATGCAAAAGCTCCGTAGCTTCCATATACAAAATGTGTGCTTCGTCGATGCGTGATTTATCAAATGATGCTTCAATTATCGGTGCAACGCTGTTTGTAGATGTCTCTGCAACAACCTTTAATGACGCTCCGGCATCTTGAGACGGCGTATATAAAACAATCATGCCTGTCTGATTTTTTGTATCTGCGTAAGTAAGTGATTTTTCCATAATAGTAGCCAATACTGATTAATTTTATCATGCACTCTATATCGCGGCAATAAAAAATGGGTAAAAAAAAATGACGTGCCTTTTGTGCAAAGGACAACGCCATTTGATTGAAACAAAACGGAAACAATCAGATCTGAAAAGAATCGAGGGCCATAGTGTATTTCTCAATATACTTTTCCCACGCGTCAGGACAGACGAAGACCGTCACAATTTTTCCATCAGAGTTACGATAACTATCAAGTTTTCCGGATGATTTCTCCTTGCGAAGAAAATCAATGAGACCCTGAAGAGCGGCCCCAGAACTTGGTCCGGCAGAAATGCCTTTTTTTTGCATGTTCAAACTAGCCAGATAGGCTTCAGGTGTGGTCATCTCGACGAGGTGATCGCTCCACACTTTCCAGGAAAAACCAATTTCCTTCAATTTTTTGAACGAGCGTATACCGGGAATAGGATTGCCTTCCTTGCAGACAATACCCACCGTCGTAATTTTCGTTCCAAGCTGTGCACGTAGAAAGCGACAAACACCTTCCATTGTGCCGGTAGTGCCAAGACCTGCCGCAAAAATCCGGACCCGACCTTCGGTCTGATCGAAAATCTGGGGCCCAGTATGCTTTTCGTGTGCTGTCGGATTTGCCGAATTGTGGTATTGATTCAAGTTCAAATGATGGGGTCGTTTGCCGAGCTCTTCAGCCAAAGCGACTCCGTTGTCCTTGAAAAATACCGGATCCATACCCAGCAAGCGGATAACCTCCAGCTTGCCGGGAGCAATGTCGCGAGGAATGACGGGAATGACTTCCTTGATCCCGAACCAATCCTTCACGATGTGAAGTGCATGAACCATGTTGCCCGATGAGGCTTCGACGAGCGTGGTGACACCGTTAAGTTTACCCAGTTTCTGGGCAGATTCGAGCATGCCAATCGCGGTTACCAATTTAATGTGCTGATTTCCACCATAGACTTTTGCCCAGATTTCAACGCCGTCGGCGTAAAAAGGGTTAAGGTCTTCGGGTAATTGGATGAGTGGTGCGACGTTATCAGGGCTCAAGAGCCGCTTGAGTGCGTCATCATTTGCAAAAACATTTGTTTTCATAATTTTATTCAGTTGACCGTCTAATTTCAGACTATCACCGTCTTATAGTGGTGTCAAAGGTCACCACTGCTTATATTTTATAGGTGGTATCAGGCATTTACTGTCGATGCGACCATCCGCATTTCTTTGTGTAAAATATGACCTTCAGCATCGAGATCATAAAAGAGAATTCCACCAAACGGCATCTCAATTTCAGGCACGTCACTGTCAGGAATATTTTCAATATATTTCATGAGAGACCGAATGGTGTTGCCATGCGAAACAATGAGCACGTTTTTACCTTCACGCAAAATCGGTAACACTCGCTGCAAAAAAAATGGGACTGCACGTTCATAAACCATTTTCAAAGTCTCGCCGTGAGGCACCGGATAATTCCAACCACGGCGCAATTCATCAAATTTTTTTTCTCCTAAAACCTTCTCCATATCCCATTTATTTTTTCCGGTATAGTCGCCATAATCGCGTTCGTTTAATGCGGAAATATGTTCGATGGGAAGTTTTGGATCGACGTGATTTACCGTCAAAATCGAAGCGAGTGTTTCAATCGAACGAACCTGCATTGAAGCAAATGCATGATCAAAAGAAATATCCCTAATTTTTTTACCCATTTCCTCTGATTCCTCGAAACCATACGGCGTCAAATGTACATCTGTCAATCCAGTCCATTTGCCGAGCTTATTCCATTCCGATTCATGATGTCGGATTAAAACTAGTTTTCCCATTTTGGCATGTTTTGTTTGCATATTATTTTGGGCTTATTATATAGCATCCACACCGATTACTTCGTTAATATTTGCAAAACCGTCGCGTTTCAAAAGTTTGACCAGACCACGATTGACTTCGCTCACGATGTGCGGACCTTCAAATATCATACCGGTAATCAATTGCACGAGCGACGCCCCAAGTCTAATTTTTTTATACGCATCCTCCGCCGAGAAAATACCTCCGACACCGACAATGACAAATCGATCTTTGTGTCTGCGATATATATGAGCAATCAATTCATCAGAAAGTCCTGAAACCAGTTTGCCGCTTAATCCTCCAACTTTCGGAACATTCACATCATAAATTTTGTCCATATTTCTTTTTTTAGTCAGATTGGTGCAAATAATTCCATGAACCCGATGTTTTTTAGCAACATCAAGAATCGCATCGACTGTGGGAACCGACATATCCGGTGACAATTTAATAAAAACAACCTTATTGGTATTTATTTTTTTTAGAGCCTCGAGTAAATGATCCAAATTAGCAGGATCAAGAAACGGCTGGCCTCCCTGCGTATTCGGACAGCTGATATTGATAGTGAAGTAATCACCGATGAAAGCAAATGCTTTGAAAGCCTTCGCGTAATCCTCAATCGCAACAGCAATATCATTATTTTTTGCCCAATTAGTCATAGCCACGCTCGTACCGATGCGATTTTTGAATTTTTTGGTTTTCAAATGTGCAGCAATCACTTCACAACCACGATTTTTCAAACCGTAATAGACAACGAGGCTTTTTGATTTTTTGAGTCGCCACAAACGCGGCTTCGGATTACCTTCACAGGGATATCCTGTAACCGAGCCGATTTCCTCAAAACCAAAACCGACACTCGGCAAAATATCCGTCAATTGACCCTCTTTATCGAAACCCGCCGCCAAACCAACCGGATTTGCAAACGAAATGCCGAGCACTTTATTTTCCAATTTTTTATTCGAATATCCAAAAAAAACTTTTGTCACCCATCGCGCAATTGCATATTCTCCAAATTTTGCACCGATAAATGTTACGCGATCATGTACCATTTCGGCATCATGCCGAAAAAAAAATGGCTTCATAACCCAACGATACCAAACACGAATTACAGAATTACGCACGCCGACAATAAAATCTTTCATTACGTTAAATGATTAAACAATGCGTCACCCTTTAAATGTAGTTCCGCTTCGGCGATAATCTTTTCCATCATTTCGACGGCTTGTATGGGATATTTGCCGTTTGCGGTTTCTTCGGAGAGCATAACAGCATCTGAACCGTTCATGATGGCATACGCGACATCAGTGACTTCAGCACGCGTCGGTATTTCGCTCGAAACCATTGATAACATCATTTGTGTCGCAGTGATAACAGGCTTGCCGGCAATTTTGCACTTCTCCAAAATCATCCGCTCGATAAAAGGAATTTTTTCAATCGGAACATCATTACCCAAATCACCACGGGCAATCATTATTGCATCGGAAACTGCAATGATTTCATCAATATTTGTGACCCCAATTTCACGCTCGATTTTGGCGATGACCGGAGTTTTCTTTCCGGCTTTCGTTATAATTGATTTTAATTCCACAATATCTTGCGCCGATCCGACAAACGACATTGCAACATAATCCACGTTTTGATCCAAACCAAATTGCAAATCAATCAAATCTTTCGACGTTATTGTTTCCTTTGCATTCACATTAAACATATGACCCGAAACATTTTGCACGCGCGGACCAGAAAGATCCTGCATAATGAGAACTTTCACGCCGACTTCATTGGCTGCTGCGCGAATATGCTCTATATATTGAGCGTGCTCTTCGAGACTTCCCCATGAAAAATTGAGACGAGCAACAGCCATACCATTCAAAATCATTTGTTTCAAAATATCCTTGTCTTGCGAAGAAGGTCCAATTGTTGCTACGATTTGCGATTTTGTGTGCATGTTTGTTTGCATATCTTTTTGCATAGGTTGTAAAGATTGTTTATGTGTTAATAAAATCATCAAGTCGGAAACGTTTGCATTCGTCGGACCGGTGAAAATGATATCGCCGGTTTTCTCGAAAAAAACGTATGAATCAAAATGTTTGATGTAATCTGTCTTGTCGAGCCCGAGATTTTTCGCTTTCGCCGAAGTTTCACGATCGACGATGACTCCTGCGGCAAGGCTATTATCAATTCCGTCAGACGCGAATGGTATGAAAACTGAATCGTCACCAACCATATCAAGAGCGTTCAAACCCATAAATAGACAGCGGCCACCGGAACCTTTTGTTTTGTCACCGTCGGGAACACGCGTCTCGCCTCCGGCCAAAATAACCGTTCCAGGCTTTCTCGCTGCAATAATTTTTTGTACTGCTTCATCCGTCCCGTCAAACAATTCCGACGAAACAATTTCAACTGCAAAACCAAGATTTTCTGCTTTCTTTTTCATGGCGTCGAGAGCTGTACGATTCGAAACGAGCACAAAATTTTTCACATTTTTAAAGAAAGTATCCTCTTTTGTCGTCTCGACCAATTCGAAAGTTCCGAGATTGTATTTTTCTACGATTTTTTGGGCATCGGCAACCGTCGTCAAATCTTTATACGTCGGACCAGAAGCAACGTCTTCAAAATGATTTCCGGCGACATCCGAAAAAATGAGACCAATAACTGTGGCTGGATATAAAAGTTTCGCTAAGCCGCCACCTTTCAAGCTTGAAATATGCTTTCTAATCGTATTCAATTCAATGATGTTCTCGCCGCGATTGACGAAAGCATCGTATAATTTTATTTCCTGATCGCACTCACCTTCTGATGAACAGAGCATCGCCGAACCGCCGCCGGAAACAATAACGATAACCAAGTCATCAGCGGTTGAACCGGATCCCGTTTCGAAAATTTTTCGACCGGCTTCGATATTGATAAATGACGGTTTTGGATGGCTTCCCGCAAATGTCTCAATATAATCGCATTTAATGGCGTTGAGCCCGATGACCGCGCCTTCATTTATTTTCGGACCCATGATTTTTTCCAAAGCATGCGCCGCTTCGCATGAGGCTTTACCAAAACCGATGACTTTTATTTTCTTGAATTTCGAAAGATCAAATGTTTCACCTTGAACCAACAAAATATTTCCGGTGAGTTGTATAGAAGATTGTATGATTTTTTCCGTAGTAATAGAGTCGAGAGCTGATTCGACTATATTTAAAGCCATTTTTCTGTCTTCAGTCGTCGCAATCGTATCGAAATTTTGTATCCATTTTGTATCCATTATTTTATTACAGAATTTATGACTGTGCCTTTGATAAAAGCCAAAACATTTTCTGCGGATATTTTTGCGATTTCAGTTTCTGCTTCACGTGAAGAAAATGCAATATGAGGAGTGACAATAACATTTGGCATATCCATGAGCATGTGATCTTCAATGAGATTTTTAAAATTCTGATCAGTCGCGTTATTATCATTATTTAAAATAAAATTAGATTCCTCCTTTAATTTTCGCTCACCTTCTAAAACATCAAGACCGGCTCCAGCTATAATTTTTTGTTGAAGAGCCCAGACCAAAGCTTCCGTATCCACAATTTCACCTCGTGCAGTATTGATAAGATATGCACCTTTTTTAATGAGTTTCACATTGTCTTTATTTATAAGATGATAGGTATCTTTATTGTAGAGTGTATGAATAGTAATAACATCAGATGAAGCAAGTAGATCAGCAAGCGGCATATAGGTAAAGCCGACCTCACTGGCGAATTTCTCATCAGGAAACACATCAAACGCAATAACATTCATACCAAAACCTTTTGCAATTTTTATAACATTTTTGCCAATTTTACCAGTACCAATAACTCCGAGAGTTTTGCCGAACAAATCAAAACCACGAAAACGTGAAATATCATAACTACCGTCTTGGCGAATTTGTCTATTCGCGTCAGAAACCTTCCGCGACAAATCGAGCATAAGAGCAAAAGTAAATTCTGCGATCGTATGCGAACCATATGAAGGAACATTAGAAACGGCTATGGCTTTGCTTTTTGCGTATTCAACATCAATATGATCATAACCGGTTGAACGCGTGGAGATGAACTTCAATTTCGGCAATGCATCGATTACTTCTTTTGAGATTTCAGAGCCTATAAATGTCGAAATAATTTCAGCGTCGGGATAAAGAGCGACAGTTTTAACATTTAATTTATCTGCTACAAAAGTGCAGTCAACACCCGAAACCAGTGCGGATAAAGCTGATTCCTCTTCTTTTGTCGTTTCAAAAAATATAATGTTCATTATGATGCTGAGTATTGATTATGATTATACAACACGTGACTGATGGCGGAGTTGATGAAGAATTTTACACGGCTCGACAATGCGTGGATCAACAATGCTGTAGAAAATATTAAGACCATCGCGACGTGGCACGATCAGTCCATTATGACGCATCAATGCAAGATGCTGAGAAAGATTCGCCTTTGGTAAACGCGTAATATCGAGAAGTGTCTCGACCGATGTTTCTTTTTTCTTTAAAATATTCAAGATTTCAAGCCGCTTTGAATTTGAGAGGATTTTATAAATAAGAGCGTTTTTTTCGTAGGCTTCCTTTGGCAACGGTGACGCTGAATTTTGTTTTTTTGAAAATGTTTTTAGTTTCATAGTTTCGATAATTATATACTAACAGTATATATGCCCCAACAAAAAAATTCAATGCGAGAAAAATGATTCAGTACACATCATTTTCTCGGGCACGCCCTGCTTGTGAAGGTTTTTCCAAAAACTACCAACAAATTCAATAGATCCGCACATGAAAAATTCTCTTCCGGCTATGTTTTTACGATCTTTTTTGGCATTACCGATGATATCATTGACTGATATTCGACCGAAAATAATTGTCGAATCATGGGATTCTTCACGAGTGACGAAATAGAAAACCTTGAAGTCGCAGAGCGCGGCCGCCGACAACGCGTCGAGTTCTTTTTTAAAAATGATGTCGGCGGCCGCGCGATAACTGCAAAACAACCTCAATTTTCTATTCGGAGTGCGGACACTCGCATCAATAATCATACTTCGAAACGGAACAATACCAATACCTCCAGCGATCATAACAAGCTCTGTATCATCCGACTCGCTATAAAAATAACCATACGGCAATGATGCCGTGATCATATCACCTTTTCCAAGTGCACAGAGTCTATTTGAAAATTGACCAATCACCTTCACCGTAATATTGAGCGTTTTCTCCGACGGAGCGCTCGATATACTGTACGACTTCCCTTCAGGAGTTCCAAACTCCGGAAAATATACATTAATAAATTGTCCGGAACGATACGATGGGATAAAATCCTTCATCAAACAATCATCAATCACAAGTTTGAGCGTAAATACAGACGGTGCCTCCGCTACTTTTTCCACAACCCGATATGTTTTTCGTATTTCTTCGCTCATTTCATATTCATATTATTTTCATACATCGTTTTTTGGTAATCCTCGATGGCTTCACGCAAAGCGTTTTGTCCGAGAACCGAACAGTGATATTTCCGATTTGGTAAACCAGAAAGTCGTTCGATGATTTCTTCTGGAGACAACCTTTTTGCTCGTGCGAGCGTCATACCGCCATTTTCGGTAGCCATGACCGACATCATTGATGTCGATGCAATCGCCGAAGCACATCCAAACGTTCGCCATTTGCACTCAGTAATGCATTTGCTTTTCGGATCGACCTTTATCCATACCGCCATCATATCGCCACACGCAGGAGAACCTACAACACCAACACCATCAGCAACATAATTTGTTTCATCAAGTAAAATATTGCGCGGATTGAAAAAGTGGTCCTTCACAATATCGCTGTACAGCCAATCTTCGACATCACACAATTTCATATTTTTTATTGAAATATTTTTCTGTTTTTGCGATTTTATTTTTTGTTTTTTCATGATTTTTAAATTTTTACAGTGACAGAAGCGTGGCGCGGCTTGATAGTCGCAACAAGCGAAGAAATCCCCAACAATTGTTGTACAACAGACGGAAATACCGATAAAACATAATCAATATCGGCTTTTGTTGTGCTTCTACCCATTGAAAAACGAATACTGCCATGCGCAAATTCGGCAGTCTGGCCAATAGCGAGCAGTACGTGCGACGGTTTCAAATCATATGCGGAACACGCTGAACCCGTCGAAGCTTCGACTCCTAATTTATCGAGCATAAGGAGAATTGACTCACCCTCGATATTCGGAATGGAAATATGAACATTATTTGGCAAACGCATCATACGATGACCGTTTTTAATAGATCCGGGAATCGAACGCAACAGGCCTTCAAAAAAATAATCGCGAAGTTCAATCAGACGGGCGCTTTCGGTTTCCTTCAAACTGTCGGCGAGGCATAAAGCTTTTGCAAAACCAACGATGAGCGCGACACTCTCCGTTCCGGCGCGCAGATTTTTCTCTTGCTCGCCACCGACCACTATCGGAAACAAACTGATGCCTCTTTTTTTATACAAAATGCCAATGCCTTTTGGACCGTATATTTTCGAGCCATTTATCGACATCAAATCGACACCGAGTTCATTGACATTCAATGACAAAAATCCAGCAGCTTGGCATGCATCGGTATGAAAAAATGGAAATGAACGATTGCCGTTCTCCATCCGCCATGTGCGAATTGCTGTTGATAATTCGCGTATCGGTTCAATTGTTCCGATTTCATTATTTGCATACATGATCGAAATTAAAATCGTTTTTTCGGTAATAAGCGCGACACATGCAGGAATATTAATAAAACCATATTCAGTAACCGGAGCAATACTTACCCTAAAGCCTTCTTTTTCAAGAAATTTCGCAGATTCTATTACCGCCTTATGTTCGATTGCTGAAATGATGATGTGATCGCCGACATGACGGTAAGCATGTGCCACTCCACGCAACGCTAAATTGTCCGATTCAGTACCTGAGCCAGTGAAAATGATTTCCTCGGGTAAACAATCGAGAATGTCGGAAACTTCTTGTCGTGCACGGGTAATAGCTTGACCTGCACGGCGACCGGAGGAATGCATCGACGACGGATTGCCGTATCCCGCGCCGAAATATGGAAGCATCTTCAAAAGAACCGACCTGTCAATCGGTGTCGACGCCGCATGATCAAGATAGACGGCGCGAGCTATTTTTTTATTTTTTTTCGTAAATTTTAGTTTTTTATCTGATTCCGCAATATATGACATATGTATTCATTTTTTTCTGGAAAATCTCGAACTCCGCGTCGCTGTACGTGACTTTCTTCAAAAATTGCGGATTGAGCAATTTCGTCGAAACGAATTTTTGAAGAAAATATCGCTGCGCGCCGCTGATTTCGCGGCCGATTTCCTCGATATCCTCCGGCGTGCATAATGCTTTTATAATCGTTGTGCGAAATTCATAATCGACGGACGAAGAAATCAACAACTTGATGCTCGCGCGGATTGCGGCCACATCGACCGGCCGGGCCACGACCTGCGCATATTTCGACATCGGCGATTTAATGTCCATGGCGATATAATCGACCAATTTTCCGTCAATCGCTTTTTTCAAAACGCCCGGATTAGTGCCGTTTGAATCAAGCTTGACCAAAAAACCTTTCGCTTTGACTTTTTTGAGGAAACGCAACAGGGCCTCACCGTGCATGGTCGGCTCGCCGCCGGTGACGACAACGGCGTCGAGCATTGCGCGCCGTCCGTCTAGAAATTCCAAAACTTTTCTCTCCGAAATTGTGTTTTCAACTGTTTCGTCGACGAGTTCCGGATTGTGGCAATATGGACAGCGGAAGTTACAGCCGATGGTATACACCATGCACGCAATTTTCCCCGGATAATCAATGAGTGTGATTTTCTCGAGCCCGCCGAATTTCATACATGGCACAATTATGCCGAGGAATCGGTTGAAGTGACCGTCAGGGCCTCGACCCGAGCCCCGCTGACTTCGATGAATTCCGGCGTGAATTTCTGCCGCATTGAAAATTCAGCCTGCTTGCCTTCATTCCACTGGCTGACAGGACGCAGGTAACCTACAACACGGGAATATACTTCGCATTCCTTGTGGCATGTCGGGCAGAGACGGTTTTCACCTTTGACATATCCGTGCGACGAACAAATGCTGAATGTTGGCGTCAAGGTGAAATACGGCAGACGATAATTTTCGCAGATTTTTTTCACGAGAGCCGGCACAGCGGACGGATCGGCAATGCGCTCGCCGAGAAACAAATGGATGACCGTGCCGCCGGTATATTTCGTCTGGAGATTATCCTGAATATTAAGCAATTCGACAATGTCATCTGTGTAATTGACCGGCACATGCGACGAATTCGTATAAAACGGCTGGGCACCTTTCGCGAATTCCGCCTCATTCGCCACAATAATGTCCGGATATAGTTTTTTATCCTTCAACGCTAAACGATACGCCGTGCCCTCCGCCGGCGTCGCCTCCAAATTATACAGATTGCCGGTTTCCTTTTGATACGAAACGAGCCTCTGACGCATGAAGTCGAGAACTTCCGCAGCGAATTTCTGACCATCGGCCGAACCGATATCGCGTCCGATCAGATTGATAGCCGCTTCGTTCAATCCGACCAAACCGATCGTCGAGAAATGATTTTTCCAATATTCGCCATAGCTTTCTTTTATTTTTCTCAGATAAAATTTGGTGTACGGATACAAATTGGCGTCGGTCAGTCGCTCGATCATTTTACGTTTGATTTCGAGGCTCTCCCGCGCGATATCCATTTTCTCCACCAGAAGTTTCAGGAATTTTTCCTTGGCTTCCTCTGCCGTTTTAGCCTTATTTCGAGCCATATATCCAAGACGCGGAATATTGATCGTCACGACGCCGACCGAACCGGTCAAGGCATTCGCTCCAAAAAGTCCCCCGCCGCGACGGTCGAGCTCCTGCAAATCGAGACGCAAACGGCAACACATCGAACGCGTATCTTCCGGCTTCATGTCGGAATTGACGAAATTACTGAAGTACGGCACGCCGTATTTCGCAGTAATATCCCAAAGTCCCTTCAAATTCGGATTGTTCCAATCGAAATCCTTCGTGACATTGACCGTCGGAATCGGAAATGTGAAGACGCGTCCGGCGGCATCTCCTTCGCTCATGACCGTAAACAATGCCGTATTCAAAATATCCATCTCTCTTTGAAATTCGGAATATTTTTCGCGTTGCGGTTTGCCACCAATCATGACCTGCGTATTTTTGAAGTTGACCGATGGCGTCAAATCGAGGGTGATGTTTGAAAACGGCGTTTGGAAACCGACACGTGTCGGCACGTTCATGTTGAAGACGAATTCCTGCATGCACTGTTTCACTTCATCCGCGGTCAGACCGTCGTATCTAATAAATGGAGCGAGAAGCGTATCGAAATTCGAGAAAGCGATTGCGCCGGCAGCTTCGCCCTGCAATGTGTACATGAAATTCACAATCTGGCCGAGAGCGGATCGGAAATGTTTCGGCGGAGCGGATTCAATTTTATCCGAAACCCCCTTGAAGCCCTCGGTGATCAGATCCAACAAATCCCAGCCGACGCAATAAATAGAGAGCGTGCCCAAATCGTGGATATGCATATCGCCCGATTCGTATGCCGCGCGGATTTCCTTCGGATAAATTTTGTTGAGCCAATATGTTTTGCTGACTTCGGAGAAAATGTAATTGTTGAGACCCTGGAGCGAATAGCCCATATTACTGTTCTCTTTCACCTGCCAGTCGAGTTTTTCGAGATAATTGTCGACGAGGCCGAGTGACGCCGCCGTGGCAAACGCACGCATCTCTGCATGCTGTGCGCGATAAAGAATGTAGGCTTTTGCCGTCAATTTGAAGCGCGAACGCATCAAAATCTGCTCGACTGCATCCTGAATTTCCTCGACTCGCGGTATGCGATGAACCGGATCGCCTTCGGTTTTTTTCACAAGGGTCGAAACTACATTTTCTGTGAGTTTTTCTGCTTCGACATGGTCAAATTCACCCGTTGCCTTTCCAGCGCGGGCAATTGCGCGCGCTATTTTTTCCGATTCGAAAATTACTTCCGAACCGTCTCTTTTTATTACATTTTTAAACATATTATATGCTATTGGCTGATAGAATTTCATTATCTCTCTAGTTGCATTGTTTCGCAATTATGAAATATGTGGATAATGTTCTGCGACACCAATTTTACAAAATGTACAGCAGTGTATTTTTACTACATTCCGCCAAAACACAAAAAAACAGAGACTACTCTCTGCTTTTTTGTATCGATTATTGACGTGCTTGTTGCGGAGGCCGGAATCGAACCGGCAATCTTCAGGTTATGAGCCTGACGAGCTACCGTTGCTCTACCCCGCTATGGGAGAGGCATATAATAACATTTTGTCACAAAAAAGCAAGACCGTCGTGGTGTGCCCCGCTCTCGCTTTTAAATGAAGTAAAACTCCTCCAAGACCTGCTTGTACATATTAATGACACGTTTTGCCTCGTGTTGACTCACTGGATAAGCCGCACCGTCATGAGCAATTCGATTTCTAATGAAATGCGCTTCGCGTGCCAATTTTACGGTTTTAAAATCCGCCTCGGTCGAATTACGAAGTTTAGTTCCCAAATCCTCTCCGGGATAATTTGCGGCGGTAACAATTTCATCCAAAATGATATCGGACTCGATAATAGCCTGTCGCCAATCATTTTCATTCGTTGAATCAACCATAGTCAATATTTTTCGCCATCGAACAATATTGTCTTGATTCGTCTGAGCGGCAACACCTGAAGCTGGTGGAACATATGCTTCTTCAACGTGTGCATTATATATTTCATGCTCTTTTCGGCGAATTTTCTTCAAGCGTTCGACAGAAAGAACAATACCAATAAGAAGCATAAGCGAAACCGGAATCGAAAGTCCGACGAGTATTCCGACAAATGTTTTCAATCCGTTAGTGGCGTCAACCTGATTTTTTCCATTTGTGAAAAAATTGACTATTGGAGTAGTCAACCATGAGACATGTGATAAGACGCCAGAAAAAAGTACAAGAATAATGACAACTATAATCGCAATAAAAATCTCGACCTCAGTTGAGACTCCCCATCCTCCGCCGCCGCCCTCTTCTTTTTCTTCAGCCATTTTTATTTATTATTATATTAGCAATACTTATATCTATCCACAAAAATTATCCACGCGCTTCTCTTTCGAAAGCCTTACCGACTTCAAACAATGTTTTCTCGTCACCGTGTCGCGCCGTCATCTGTAAACCAAGCGGCAATTTTACTTTTACACCGGTGCCATTTTCCTTTTCCGCAAAACCCGACGGAACGCTCATCGCCGGCATTCCGGTCAAGTTCGCGGTGACGGTGAAAATATCCTCCAAATACATAGCCACCGGATCAGCCGTTTTCTCTCCGATTTTGAAAGCTGGAGCAGGTGTCGTCGGTGTTACAATTATATCAACTTTTTCGAAAGCTTTGATGAAGTCCTCGGTGATAATTCGCCGCACAGCATTTGCGCGATTGTAGTACGCATCATAGTAGCCGGATGACAAAACATATGTACCCAGAAGCACGCGGCGACGCACCTCCCTGCCGAATCCATCGCCTCGGGTTTCAAAATAGTCATCGATGCCGGTTTTTCCATCGACATGCAAGCCATATTTCACACCATCAAATCGCGACAAGTTCGAAGAAACTTCAGCTGGCATAACAATATAATAAACCGCCAACGAATAACTAATATTCGGCAATTCGACATCACGAATTTCATAACCAAGTTTTTTCAATTTTTCGAGGGACTCATTAAAATTTTCGAGCACTGTTTTATCGATGCCGTCGCCTCCGAGAAAATGTCGTGGCACGCCAATGATTGGTTTCGTGCCAACGCTGCTCTTTTTTGAAGAATATGTCGAAGTGACAACGCTTTCTCCACCCGAAATCGTCGTTCCATCAAGAGGATCGAGACCCCGAATTGCATTAAAAATAATTTCGGCATCAGCAACATTTTTTGCAAAAGGTCCAATTTGATCGAGAGACGAACCCATAGCCATGACCCCATTTCGCGAAACTGCGCCGTAGGTCGGCTTCAACCCGACCAGTCCGCAAAACGAAGCTGGCTGGCGGATCGAACCACCCGTATCCGAACCGAGAGCCGCCAATGCCCCGTCCATCGCCACTGCCGCAGCCGATCCGCCCGACGAACCACCCGCAACGCGCGTCGTATCATACGGATTTTTCGTCACGCCGAATGCGGAATTTTCCGTCGAGCCGCCCATAGCGAATTCGTCCATGTTTGCGCGACCGATAAAGACGACACCTTCTTTTTTTAATTTTTTAATAACCGTCGCATCATAGACAGCACGATAATTTTCCAACATTTTCGAAGCAGCGCTGGCAATGCGGCCCTTAATTAAAATATTATCTTTGATGGCAAACGGGATACCGGTCAAAAGAGTTGCTGTTTTTGCTTTGAACCGTGCATCGGCTTCTTTCGCCTGTTCGATGACGTCGCCGTAAATTTCGAGATACGCATTTATGCCGGGATTTTTCGTCGAAGCGACGTCCAAATACGCCTGCGCCAATTCGACCGCGGTAAAATCACCACGTTTCATTGATTCGTGGGCTTTTTGCATGGTCAGATTTTTTAGGTCGATTTTCGGCATACTATTTTTACAGAATTTTCTTCACCGCGACAAAATCGCCTTCGCGATCCGGAACTTCGACCAAAATTCGTTCGCGATCCTCGTGCGAAAGAGTGCGCGCATCGTCGGACCGCGCTACGTTTTTCACCGCACCGACGCGATCCTCGGCGGCACCGTCTCCAATCGAAGCCTTTTTTATCGTATCCACATACGCCAAAATCGAGTCAATTTCCTTGACCAATTGCGTTTTCTCAGCCGCACCGACTTTAATGCGCGCCAGATTAGCGAGATTTTCTATGTCTTTTTCAGTGATTTTTGTTGAGCCGGAAGCGGCCTGTTTCGTCGCTGACATGCGATGATTGTAGCACAAAAAATATGACGAACCAACAATAAATTATCTCTCGAAGACCAGCAAATGATGGACATCTCGAATGGATTTCTGGTCAAACCCTAAATCTTCAGAATGCGCGGTCTTCCACCCAAATGCCTCAAAACGCTTAATCCAATCTTCAGGCGTTTCATACGTTCCCGGTACCGGAATGTCGGCATTATTAAAAAAACGATTCCATAATACATCGTTGGCGAAGGTGCGTTCATGATCCAGGACAATTTCCTCTGCGGTCTTTCCGACAGGAACAGTCTCGATAACGACCAATCTTTTCGCAACGATCCGGTCAAGTTCCTTTAGAATTATTTCGTTTACTTTCTCGTGATGAATAACATTTGTTAAAAGCGCCGCCTCATAATATTTATCGGGTACATTTACAATATTTCCGCGTGCACCCTCAGAATCATTAAGCAAAACAAATGGCACCGTTACATTTGATGAACGAAAATCCCTGACATCCCCTCCTTCAATGGCAAGCCCCAGTTCATCATTAAGTTTCTGAGAGATTTCACCGGAACCCATTCCATAATCAAAAACTTTTCCGGAAATTCCACGGAGATACGGCGCAACCTGCGAGGTAATTTTATTAACCCTATCGGCAAGGCCCGCCTGAATCAAATCGAGAATGTTTTTCTGGCCGACCTTAGAGTCTCTGAATAAAACAAGGACTTTGCTTTCCACTTCCTCAAGAGTTTTTGATTCAACAATATAGTTGATAATTTTCTGCGAGATACTGTCTGATTCGCTTTGAGAAATACCTAATTGATTAAACGTGGAGAAATAATCCTTTGCAATAATTTCTTTGAGGGCTGGATTCGACACGGCTTTTGTTAAACGATTTTTAATAATTTGAGTATGCCCGTTCATAATGAAAAATACTATAGCATATTACACGATCATCCTCAAAAACTCCGCTTCGTCAATGATTTTCACGCCGAGTTCTTCGGCCTTCGCCAGTTTCGAGCCGGCATTTTCGCCCGCCACGAGATAGTCGGTTTTTTGGGAGACGGAGCTCGAAGCGTTGCCGCCCAAATTACGCACCATTTCCTCGGCCGCGATGCGTTCGAGGGTCGGCATGGTTCCGGTGAAGACAAACGTTTTACCGGCGACCGCAGAATTTTTATTTGAGACGCCGCCCGCCGCACCTGCTGCATCCGAAACCGTCGGAACCGGCATTCTCTGAATCTTCACATGCTTCAACAAATTCGCAATTAATTTTTTGTTCGCCGCGACACGAAACCAGTCGAAAACCGCGCGCGCCACCACCGGACCGACGCCGTAAATCATCTCGATTTCTTCAAACTGCGCCGCGGCGATTTTTTCGATTGTCCCGAAATGCCGAGCCACATCAAATGCCGTCTCTTCCCCCACCTGCGGAATCGACAAACCCGCCAAAAAACGCGGCAACGTCACCGATCGAGATTTCTCGACCGAAGCCAGCAAATTGTCCACTGATTTTTCGGCGAAACGCGGCAGAGCCAGCAAATCACCGCGTTTCAACGTAAAAATATCGTCAAATGTCGTGATCAGATTCTGATCAAGTAAAACGTCGACAATTTTCGGACCCAAGCCGTCAATATCAAAACAATGTTTTGATACGAAATGATAAAAACGCCGCTTTACCTGCGCATACGAATTGCGGGAGACGCAACGCCACGCCGCCTCGCCGGGGACGCGTTCGATTCGGCCTGCATCAGGACCTTCCTCGCCGTCAATCGCGCACGCCGCAACATGCATCGGCCAGACAAACGGTTTCGAATTTTTTGGCCGAAGCTCTAAAACAACCGAAACAATATCAGGAATAACATCACCAGCTTTTTGCAAAATAACCGTATCACCAATACGCACGTCGAGTCGGCGAATTTCATCTTCATTATGAAGCGTCGCCCGCGAGACAGTCGAGCCTGCAACCGAAACAGGCTTCAAATGAGCCACCGGAGTGACCACACCGGTTCGCCCAACCTGAAACACGATATCCTCCAAAACCGTCGTCACCTGCTCCGCCGGAAATTTAAAAGCGATTCCCCATCGCGGAGCCTTGCCGGTATAACCAAGAGCTTCCTGTAAATCCAACTCATCCACTTTCACCACAACACCGTCCGCCAAATAATCCTGCTTCGGCATTTTTTTCTGCCATTCGCGCCAGTACGCGACCACTTCCTCAATATTCTTGCAATGTTTGAAGTACGGGTTAACCTTGAAACCAAGTTCGCGCAAAAATTCGAGCGAACTGTGCTGGGTTGCGGGCAACTTTCCGGAAAATTTCGCAATATAATAAATGAAAGAGTTTAATTTACGCTCGGCCGCGATTTTTGGATCGAGCTGACGAATCGAACCTGCCGCGATATTGCGCGGATTTGCAAACGGTTCTTCGCCAGCCTTCAAACGTGCTCTATTCAAAATAGTCAGCTGGCTTTTCGGCATCCAAACTTCACCTTCAACGATGATATCGACAGCTTGAGTTAATTTAAGCGGCATCGATTCGATTGTCCGAACATTTTCAGTCACATCTTCGCCGACTTTACCGTCGCCGCGTGTCGCCGCCTGATACAACAACCCCCTACGATATTCGACTACAATTTTTAGACCATCAATTTTATGCTCGGCGGTGTAGGTTGGGGTTTTGCCCTTCAAAAATCGCTTCATACGTGCATCGAATTCCACCATTTCCTCCGAAGAAAAAGCATCATTAAATGACCACTGTGGAACCTTGTGATTCACTTTTTTAAATTCAGGTAAAGGCTGACCCGCCACACGTTGCGATGGAGAATCGGGCGTGACCAACTCCGGATACTCCGTCTCAATTTCCACCAACTCATGTTTAAGTGAATCCAGAGCTGCCTCGGAAATCCCCGCTCGATCAAGAACGTGATATTCATAGCGATATTTCTCAATCGCTGTCTTCAATTTTTCGAGTCGTTCCGTAACAGATTTTGGGACCATACTCAAATAGTACTAATTTGTTGACCAATTTGCTAGTAACTCGCCACGAGGGCACGTTCTACTTTTGATATGCTGAATCCATTGCAATCTCCAGGTGACGATTCCCATCCGACATTGAATCCATCAGAAAACACTGTCGTTGATGCGGTCACATTAGTACTCGAGCTTGTATCAAGTGTTTTTTTCACTGTTATCGCAGCGCATGATCCTACTTGTGAAACCGGAACATTAAAAACATAATCGTACTCAGCTGTATTAACACCTGCTGGACCTGCTGAGACAGTGACCTCTGATGGATATATCGCCGGACTAGAACCTGTAACACCACAATTAACAGTAAACAAATTCGAACCTGTAGTCGTGCTTGTAAACGAAGCGTTTTGAAGATCCTGATACAAAGCACACTCATAACCTGTATCTGCTGCATAAAATGCATATTGCGATTGTTCAGCACCGGTTGTCAACAACAATTCTTTTCGAGAGATATTCAAAATGGAAACACCGACACCTAAAACAACAGCGGAAACGAGAACCGCAAACAAAAGAGCATACCCTTTGTCTTTCTTCTGTAATTTTACATTGAAAATATTCATATAATTTTTATATACTTATCTATGAGTATTAAAGATCATGCTCTGTAAGACATAGGTATACTGCAACGTACCGTACATCCAATACACACGCACCGTCAATAATCTAATATTATTCACATCATTTCCACTCAAACCTGATGGAGTAGTAATAGTAAACGTTCTGTAAAATGGAGTCGCCTGATTACCATCAGGAATATACGTATAATAACCACTAGGGGTAATATATAATTGGCAACCTATATTATCTGCACTGACTGTTGTAGCTGTACAATCACTTATATTGTTGGACTGATTATTGTAATCTGCCTCAAAAGTCTCTGCTGTACAAAAGGAACCCGTTTCGCACCCTGAAGGAGACATAGTCAGCCATGTTGTGCCGCTTGTATTACCAGCGAGAATATTATCGTCACGAATATTTTTTACATATTCCATTAAATCTTCTGCCAAATATGCGGCAATTGTCTGATCACGAGAATTATCAGCAGCAATCAAACCTTTTTCTGCAATATTGAGTGGTCCCGCAATAGCAACCATAAGAATTGCAACAGCAACCATTGTTTCGATAAGAGTGAATCCTGATTTTTCTAGAAAATATTTCATATAATATTATTGTCCATTCATTATGCGTTCCGAAGCAGTTGTCTGAACAGAAAAAGTAGTCTGATTCTGGGCATTCGAACCAACTGTTGCTGTCATTGTAATAAAGACCTTCGGTTGAGACAATACGCTATTCGGTAATGACTCAAAATCAACGTCAATACCGAATGTTTGAATATTGAAATTAATATCGGTGAGTGGAACAAATGTATCTTCCTCACCAACCTCTAAAGGAATCCCGTCGGAACCACAAATCTGTTCAGCTTTTTCAATAAGACCACTATTGGGATTATAACGGTATATATGAATTGGAGAACCAGGACAGGACCAGCCACTGCTTGGGGTTTGTGACGAATAGAAAGCGATTGCCGGCATAACATTGGCATTTTGAGACTGACTTTCATTTACTAAAAATGAATTATTATTACATGTTTGCTTTCCAGAAAGTGAAGTAACATTAATATCATTTTGACTATCATAACAATAAAAATCTTCGCCAACACGTAAATCGCGCGTCATCGAATCGAGAGCAAAATTAGCATTATTCATCGCAGTTTCAAGAGCTTGCGACTGTTTATTTGCAGTAAGAATTTTCAAAAATGCCCCAACAGAAATTGTTGCGACAACAATAAAAACAGCCAGTGAAACAATAATTTCTATGAGAGTAAAACCTTGATTGTGTGAAATCTTTTTCTTCATTTAATTCGTAATTGATATTTCACCAGTTTCCTGAACAACGACGCTCTGGGTTATATTGTTTGCTGTAACAACAATTTTTGCATACGACTGATTCGATACTTGTCCTCCTGCAGCTAATGTTCCATCAATTATAGCATCCGGATTTGGACGCTTGAATGTAATATCAAGTGTTGTTAACGGCTGACAGTTATCCGACGTTCCAGCACAAATGCTTTGTATTGTATAACCGTGGTTCATATTATATGTGTTTACAATTTCACTTGGAGTGTTATTAGAAACATATGTACCTGCACCTGTCATACCGGTATTTAAATCGATAAATAAAATAAATTGATTTGTCGGCGTAGTTCCACCAAAATGAACCCCGTATGCATAATAGAAACACGAACTACCTAAAAAGTATCCACTCTGCGAATTACAACTAATTGAACCCTGCGTATTTGCGCTGTTTTGAACGTTCAAACCATAACTCTGCGAACTTCGAATTGTAAGAGCCATATCATACGCGAGATTCGTGAGAAGTGTGTCCTGATTAAATGTTCCATACCTCGCCAATAAAAACGCAGTCATAAACGCAAAGATGGCGAGAGAAACCATCAATTCAACGAGTGTAAATCCGCGGGCTTTTTTGTCTTTTTTGAGAGAACGTATTTTCATGAAATTTTCAAGATCACGATGGTATGTTTATTATAGCAAGAATTGGCCGCAAATCTATGACTAAAATTCGGCTAAAAAGCACTATATACATGCCTAAAATGAGGTACGGCGCGAATGGAATTTCATAATTCCCTCTGACTTTGCCGAATCTAACAAACATCCATAACACAGAAACGATTGCTCCTATCCAAAAAGCCAAGACGAGGGATGAAACCGCCGCGATAAAACCGAGAGTCCAGCCGATGCCGAGCATTAACTTCGCATCGCCAAGCCCCATCCACGCCCCACGCGAAACGACCCACAATATGACAAAGGGTGCGGCACATAATGGTCCTGACAAAAGATTTATAAGAAGTGGTATATGGAAAAGTGAAACACCACTGTTAACCGCTCCCCCACTTCCAAAAAATAGACCGAGAAAAGCGACACCTGCAAATGTGTATGACAACGAATCAGGAATTATTTTGTGTTTGATATCATATACTGTAATGACAATCAAAAGCGTCGTTATAAAAAGATAGATCAAAGTCGTAATCGCACTTGCGGCATCAACTGGTGGAAACTTCATAAAAATGAGAACGAAAATTGCGCCGGAAATAAATTCCACAACCGGATATTGCCACGAGATTTTACTTCTGCATTTTTTGCAGCGGCCTTTTTGTGCTGCAAAACTGAAAAGTGGAATGAGTTCGTGCCATACGAGGCCTTTTCCACATGAAAAACATTTTGAACGACCGTTAACACCCATACCTGTATTAAAGCGCAATGAAACGACGTTCAAAAAACTGCCGATAATTGTTCCGAAAACAAATGCGAATATGCCGAAAATAAATGTTGTTTCAAAATCCATTATACAATTATAGCATGGGAAACGCGTCCAGAAATTACTTCGGGCCGAGACAGTAATGAATGGTAGAATCACAAGTAAATGTCGGGGAATAGGTTATACCTGAAGTCGTTGGGAAAGCACTCAAACTTTCCGTTGAAACACTACTATTATTTTCAAGAGTGGCTTCCAAAACATAATCAATAATAGTGCCACCCTCTGTACCTGTTGAATATGAATATGTTGTTTGACCTGTTCCTATCGGCGGAGTTGGAATCTTTGATATAAAAGTACTGAGATTGACGTTTGTTGGGCAACCAGTATCAGTCTCCGGTAAAGTAGTAGGAAGAGTCGTAGTCGATGGATAAACATTGCACTGATTGAAATATGCAGCAAGCGCATATTGAATTTGAGAGATATCTGAAATACGCTGACCGTCGCGCGATTTTGATCTTGCTGTTGTAAAATTTGCCAAAATAATTGCACTCAAAATACCGATAATCGCAATGACAACCATGAGTTCGACTAGAGTAAAACCTTTCTGCGCACTTTTTATAGAATTTTTCATGTAAACATTATACCACACTAAAAAATGTCAAACAGAAGTTATGCACGTAGTTTTTTCACAATTTCATCGCCCAGTTTTTTGAGAGATTCATCGTCAAGGATGGTCACTTCGACAATGTCCTTATTGAATTTTGACAAAACTTTTTTAGCTGCGGCGATTACGGCTTTTACTTCTTTTTTGTCTTTAGCATTACCCGCTATAGCTCCGGCGGCACCGGGCAATACGTCCGTTTTCGTCAAAATAATTGTTTCTGGTTTTTCAGAGAGGCCTTCGCCGTACTGTTTCAATTCCGCGCGAATGGTTTTATAGACTTTTGTAAGTTCGCTCATTTTTAAAGTCACCGTTTTTGTTGAAGTCTTTACGCCGGTTTTTTTATTGATTTTTTCGGTTACTTTTTCAACGACCGCATTTTCCAGCGAAATTAAATGAAAGAGTCGTTTCGTACGTTTTACATGTCGAAGAAATTTATGTCCGAGACCTTTACCTTCGGCTGCGCCTTCAATCAATCCCGGAATATCGGCTAGAACGAAACCTCGCATCGCACCAAGGTTTGGTTCGAGAGTCGTAAACTGGTACGCACCGACTTTTGCATCAGCGTTGGTAAAAGCATTTAAAAGTGAAGACTTTCCAGCATTTGGTAAACCGATGAAACCGGCATCCGCCACTAATTCGACATCAACTTTAAAATCCCCTTCTTCGCCGGCTTTTCCATCGGTCGTTTCGGTTGGTCGTACATTTGTAGAAGCCTTGAAATGTTCATTTCCCAAACCGCCACGTCCGCCTTTCAAAATTCTGACTGTTTCGCCTTCGGTCAGTAAAGTAATTTTTCGACCTTCGCCTTTTTTTACGCCAGGACCGCCTGTTTCAACAGTACGCAAGTCGGTGATGACGGATCCAATTGGTACATCGATAATGAGATCCTTGCCGTCTGCGCCATGCATGCTGTTTTTCATGCCGTCTGCGCCGTTTTGCGCATCAAAAGATTTTGTGTTGCGATATCGCGCGAGAATACCAAGATCACGGACCGCACGCATATATACGTCGCCGCCCTTGCCGCCGTTGCCTCCTGCCGCACCGCTGTATTCCTTGCCTTTTTCATGGCGCCAGCGCTCCACGCCGTTGCCGCCCTTTCCGGCAGATATATGAAAACCAAGTTCGTCGATGAATGCCATTTTTTAAATTTAAATTTTATTTTTATCGCTTTTTCTTTTTCGCTGCGATTTCCATTGCACGTCGCTGATGACGGTTTCCTGCTGGTGCCGGAGCGCCGTTTGCGCCGCTGCCGCCCTGATTTTGAAATTGCGGACGAACGTTTTGTGGAGCAGAAGTAATGGCATCCATGGGCACAGCCTGACCCTGCTGGGTCACGTCGGCACGAGTCTCCTTTAATTTCGGAGTAGCCGGAGTGATGACGCCGCCGGCGACGTGCGGCAACAAATTGATGACTTGATTGTTGACCGCGGCCTGCATTTCACGGAAAAGTCGCAAACCTTCGCGCTTGTATTCAACGAGCGGATCGCGTTGACCGTATGCGCGCAAATTAACGCTACTTCGCGTGTAATCCATGACCTCCAAATGCTCGACCCAGAACGTATCGATGGTCTGAAGTAAAATTTGGCGAATGACCTTGTAAAAATCGTCTCGGCCGAATTGCGCAATTTTATCGGCGACGACTTTTTCGACTTCAAAGCGGACCGGGCCTTTGTGCACAATCGGCTTCGCCGGCATCTCAACCGCAACGGGAATATCCGAAAAGTCGGACATGGTGGCAGAAACTTCCGGTTCGTGATCCATCGGAACCGTGTCGATAATTTCCTGCAGTTTTGCTGCGACATCTTCAATAGAACCATTCAAAATTTTTCGGCGGCGTTCGTACACCGTTTTTCGCTGATGATTCAAAACATCATCGTATTCCAAAACATGTTTTCGCGAATCAAAATTGAAGCCTTCGATTTTTTTCTGGGCATTTTCAAGTGAACGCGTGATAAGACGGTTTTCGATCGGCTCGTCCTCCGC